>Ga0208544_10000558_pt1 | contig 28734 bp, 18 predicted proteins | sample DEB08_DNA_9_FD_184526 | JGI IMG/M metagenome (GOLD analysis project Ga0208544, IMG submission 184526) | Aqueous microbial communities from the Delaware River and Bay under freshwater to marine salinity gradient to study organic matter... | ecosystem: Environmental > Aquatic > Marine > Coastal ... | reverse complement strand
CAAATAAAAACCATGCGCTCCGCTAAAGAGCGCACTGAAATGCCCGAGCAGAATAGCAACTATCTATTTAAAAAATCATTGCATCCATTGCAATACCAGCGATTAGCCTATGGTGTGAAAATTTATTTAACATTTGGATTATTTTTTGGTGCGAATTGTCTGTTCGCCCAGGGTGAGTCGGTTGGTTTAACCACTACCTCCTTATCCAGCTTCATCCAGTTAGTGATTTTGGGTCTGCTTGTCCTCGTGGTTTATCTTTACTTTCGGAGAGTAAGAGAAGCCAAGCGACTGCTACAACAACTGAAGGTATTATCTGCAGAAAATGCCCGGCTTGCGCAAGCCAACCAGGATTTGCAGCACGTCAATACCGAGGTCATGCACGACCTGAAATCACCTTTGCGTTCCATTAGCTCATTTACCAATCTCTTTCTTCGTCGCTACAGCGATCAGCTTACCATTGGCATACCTTTTCTGTTGTGGACAACGGCATTGGTATTCCCCAGGAACAAACCGCAGCGGTCTTCCAAAGATTTACCCGTTTGCATACGGATAACCAATACGATGGCAGTGGTCTGGGCCTGGCCACTTGCAAGCAAATTATCCAGCGTTGCGGTGGCGACATCTGGTTCGATTCTCAGTTAGGCCAGGGAACCACTTTTTATTTTCGCCTCCCGATAGCCCCCATTGAAATGATACTGCACAACGCAGGAAAACGCGCCTCTCTAATTTCAAAAAAGCAGGATGGCTTGCTGTTTTTTAAAGCCATCCGTGCCGCTTTTATGTAGCTTCTGACAAAAACGCGCCTTTCCAAAAAGGAGTCTACCAATTGGTTGTTTCGAAAAGCTGCGCACGCGCAGCTTTTCTTATTTAGAACAGGTGATTCAAGCATGAAAAACAGCATGCACCAGCCAGGATAGCTGCTGCCTACCCCCTCCAATAAAGCCCGCTCTGGGCAAAGCCAAAAAAATCAGAAAAACGCAAAAAATAGCTAGGTTTGTACCAGCCAGAATGTCTAACTTGCTGACTCACAATATGCAGGAAAAAGGCCTGCTCCTAATCACCTAAAAAGTTAACTATGAAAAACCTTCTTTCTATGTTCGTTCTGGCATTTTTATGCCTCTTTTTTTACCAAAATTTGAATGCCCAGGATGAGGATGCCGAATTCGTGGTGGCAGAATACATGAAAGTAAAACCCGGAATGATGGACGAATACCTGGATTGCGAAGCAGTCTGGAAATTGGTGCACCAATACCGGATGGACAAAGGCCTGATTACCGGTTGGGAACTCGAACAAGTTGACTACCCCAGCGGCACGGACACCGAATACGATTTCGTCGTGGTCACCCACTTTAAAAATTGGGATGCTATGGGAGATGACGGAGATTGGTACGAAGCAGCGATGAAATCCCTCCCCGCCGATAAGCGGGCGGTTGCCGAAAAAGCCAGCGTCTACCGGGACCTGGTCAAGCGGGAAATCTGGACGGCTGGCGACGGCGCCTTCGCTCCCGATGCCAGGCGGCCCCTGTACCGGGTCGAAAATTACATGAAAATTCCGGCCAATGGCTGGGAAGACTGGATTGCCATGGAGACCAAATTTGTCATGCCCGTTCACCAAAAAAGCATCGAACTGGGCAATCGGGCAGGCTGGATGATGGCTTTTATGGTCTTGCCCCGGGGTGACGCCTATGACTACGATGCTTCCACCATCGACTTCTACAATTCGTGGGCAGATATGGCTAAAAGTGATGCCGCCGCCTGGGAGGCCGTCTACCCAGGCATGAGCAACGGCTACGCTGGCCGCCGTATTGAAGGAACCAGAACCCTGGTGAAAACCGAAGTGCGGCGATTGGTGGATTTTGTCGGCGCCCAGTAGGTTAGGTTCCAAACATACACCAGTAGTTGCTAAAATCCATTGGCTGCCGGGAAAAACTATTTTCCGGCAGCCAATTTTGTTTTGTTTTCCTTACTTTGTTGTTGGCAGTTTAGACGGCAAGCAATGGTGGTGGTTTGCCCTGTATGACCGGTGGATCAAGAACGGGGCCGGCGTTCAGGCCCTAGTGGGGGCCCTCCAGGGCTGTCGAATCTAGAAAAAGCCAATACAACCAACAGCGTTTTCTCTAAAGTTGGTTCTCGCAGCGACGCAGCGCAGCAACGGCTCGCGGCGAAAGAGCTTGCCACGCTTTTTAGCGTGGGCGGGGGATGGGTTCTTAAGGAATACGCCATTTCGGATAAACATCGCGACAACGTATTGAAATTTTCCAGATTCGATAGCCCTGGGGTGGGGCCCTCCGAATAAGCGGAAGGAAAATCCGGCAAGTGCCTTATTCCGGCAAAAAATCAAACATCGTAGAAATTCGCAGCTATCTCAACCATCATTTCAAACCTGGCAGCGAACCAGGCCATTTACGGCACCAACAGGTGACATTTGTGCAGGCGCTTTCGAATGGCGCCCGTCATTCTGTCAGCCAGGGTGCTGTCCTATGCCCTTGGCACACGCTTTGCCACCCTTATTGCGAATAGGAAGAATTAATCCCAACCATAACCAATAAAAAATGCAACTGAACAATTTCACAATAAAAAGCCAGGAAGCAGTGCAACGCGCACAGCAGATTGCGTTGGAGCGCAATAATCCCAGCATGGAGGTGGGGCACTTGTTGCAAGGCATTCTGGAAGTAGATGAAAACGTGACGCCCTTTGTTTTGAAAAAGCTGGGGGTCAATTTTGCGGCGGTACAAAGTGCCACTACAAGCATTGTGCAGTCTTACGCTACCCAAACGGGTGGCAGCGGTGGTCAGGCCTACCTGTCGCGCTCGGCCAACGAGGTACTGCAAAAAGCGAGCACGTACCTGAAGACATTCCAGGACGAATACGTGGCCCTGGAGCACCTCCTGTTGGCCATTGTGGCCGTTAAGGACACCGTAAGCCAAATGCTGAAAGACAGTGGGGTAACCGAAAAAGGCCTCATTGCCGCTATCCAGGACCTGCGCAAAGGCCAGCGGGTAACCACCAACAGCGCCGAAGGCGCCTACAATGCCCTGAACAAATACGCTATCAACCTGAACGAGCGCGCCCGCAGTGGCAAGCTCGACCCCGTCATTGGCCGCGACGAGGAAATCCGCCGCGTACTGCACATTCTGGCGCGCCGCACCAAAAACAACCCCATCCTGATTGGTGAACCCGGAGTCGGTAAGACCGCCATCATCGAAGGCCTCGCCAACCGCATCGTCAACGGCGACGTGCCGGAAGACCTGCGCGACAAAGACATTTACGCCCTCGACATGGGCGCCCTCATCGCTGGCGCCAAGTACCAGGGCGAATTTGAAGAGCGCCTCAAGGCCGTCATCAACGAGGTGACCCAGGCCGAGGGGCAGATTTTTCTCTTTATCGACGAAATCCATACCCTCATCGGAGCTGGTAAAGGCCAGGGAGCCATGGATGCCGCCAATATCCTGAAGCCCGCCCTGGCGCGTGGTGACCTCCGTACCATTGGTGCTACGACGCTGGATGAATACCAAAAGCACTTTGAAAAAGACAAAGCCCTGGAACGCCGTTTTCAGGCCGTCAAGGTGGGAGAACCGTCGGAAGAAGACGCTATTTCCATCCTTCGTGGATTGAAGGAGCGCTACGAAACCCACCACAAGATTAACATCAAGGACGAGGCCATCGTGGCGGCAGTACAGCTTTCCAGTCGTTACATCACCGATCGCTTCCTGCCCGATAAAGCCATCGACCTTATCGACGAGGCCGCGGCCCGCCTGCGGCTGGAGATGAACTCCATACCCGAGGAACTGGACGAAACCGAACGCAAGATCCGCCAGTTGGAGATCGAGCGGGAAGCGATGAAACGGGAAAACGATACGGCCAAAATTAGTAAGCTCAACGAAGACCTGGCTAACCTGGAAGAGCAGCGCAATGCCTACCGGGCCCAGTGGGAAAGCGAGCGCGAAGTGGTGCTGGGTATCCAGCAGGCCAAAGAAGACCTCGAACAACTGAAGCTCGCCGCCAACCGCGCCGAACGCGAAGGCAACTACGCCGAAGCTGCCGAAATTCGCTATGGTCGGACACCCGAAGTACAGACCCGCCTTGATGAATTCAACAACCGCCTCATCGAGATGCAGGGCGATAATAAGATGCTCGTAAAAGAAGAGGTGGAAGCAGAGGACATTGCCGAAATCGTCAGCCGCTGGACGGGGGTTCCCGTCACCCGCATGCTTCAGAGTGAACGCGAGAAGTTGCTCCACCTGGAGGATGACCTCCACCAGCGCGTAGTGGGCCAGGACGAAGCCGTGGAAGCCGTTTCCGATGCCATTCGCCTCAACAGGACGGGGCTCAGCAGCCAGGCCCGACCCATCGGTTCCTTCCTGTTTTTGGGAACCACCGGTGTGGGAAAAACGGAGCTGGCCAAAGCGTTGGCCGAGTACCTCTTCGACGACGAAAACCTGATGACCCGCATTGATATGAGCGAATACCAGGAACGCCACTCCGTGAGCCGACTGGTGGGTGCACCTCCGGGATACGTTGGTTACGACGAAGGTGGCCAATTGACGGAAGCGGTTCGCCGCAAACCTTACTCCGTCGTCCTGCTGGATGAAATTGAAAAGGCCCATCCCGATGTGTTCAATATCCTCCTGCAGGTACTCGACGATGGCCGCCTGACCGACAGCAAGGGCCGCGTGGTGAACTTTAAAAACACCATCATCATCATGACTTCAAATATTGGATCGGATATTATCCGGGATAATTTTGAGCGCATGGTAGAGGGTAAAGAAGAGGAAACCATTGAGCAGACCAGGAACCTGCTCTTTGAGTTGCTGAAACAGACGGTACGCCCCGAATTTCTCAACCGCATCGACGAAATTATAATGTTCCGCCCCTTGTCACGGAAAGATATTCGCGGTATCCTCGACCTGCAGTTGCGCGGGTTGAAAAGCAAGTTGCAGGAGCAGGGCATTACCATGTCGGTTACGCCGGAGGCCATCGACTGGCTGGCTGCCGAAGGTTACAGCCCCGAGTTTGGTGCCCGCCCCCTCAAGCGCGTGATCCAGAAACGGGTGCTGAAGCAATTGTCGAAGCAACTGCTCGAAAACAGCGTCCAGCCGGGTACGCACATTGTCCTCGATATATTCGACGGGGTAGTGGTGTTCCGCAAAGCCATTAAGGAAGACGAACTGGTTTAAACCAGAAAAATTAAAGAACCATTGCCGTGGGGTGCGCAACCGATAGAAGGTTATTGCACCCCATTTTTTATTGCATATTCCCCAACTCCTGCAAAGCCAGCCAGGCCATTAGCCCGGTACTGTGCAGCAGGCAGTCTTCGTCTACATCAAAGGTGTTGGTGTGCACCGGTGAGGTGATACCCCGGGCGACATTGCCCGTCCCCAGCCGGTAAAAACAGGCCGGTATTTCCTGGGAGTAAAAGGCGAAATCCTCGCTGCTCATGCGGATGGGGAGTTCCACGACGTTGTCGGGGCCCAGGTAATCCTGGGCATACCCGAAGACGCGCTGGGTGAGTTGTTCGTCGTTGTGCAAAAACGGATACCCCGGAATGATCTTCAGGGTGGCCTCGGCGCCCATGCTGGCGGCCATACCGGTAACCAGTTGTGTCAGGCGCCGCAAGCCTTCCTGCCGCCACTGCTCGTCCATGGTGCGGAAGGTGCCTTTGAGGCGGACCTCGTTGGGGATAATGTTCGTGGCACCACCCGTGGAGGCGATGTAGCCAAAGGTGAGTACGCAGGGTAGGGTAGGGTCGGCCTGCCGGCTGACCAGTTGTTGCAAGGCCGTGATGATTTGCGCCGTGATGGCAATGGGATCTACGGTGGTGTGGGGCATGGCGCCGTGGCCGCCCCGGCCGGTGACCGTCAGGTAGAGTTCATCGCTGGAGGCCATGTACAGGCCGGGTCGCATACCTACCTTACCCACTTCCAGCGGCGGGTGCACGTGCTGCCCCAGGATGGCCCGCGGAGCTGGGTTGTGCAACACCCCTTCCTGGATCATAATGCTGGCGCCACCGGGTGCTTTTTCTTCGCCGGGTTGAAAAAGCAACTTCAGTTGTCCGCGGAAGTGTCGGCGCAGATCCCAGAGTATTTTGGCCGACCCCAGCAAGCTGGCACTGTGTACATCGTGCCCGCAGGCGTGCATCACCCCTTCGTTGAGGGAGCAATAGGCGGCCGTGTTTTTTTCAAGGATGGGCAAGGCATCGATGTCTGCCCGTAAGGCCAGTACTGGCCCGGGGCCTTTCTCGCCCGTAATCAGCGCCACTACCCCCGTTCCCGCCACGGGATACTGATAGGGAATACCCCATTGCTGCAGCTGTCCGGCGATGTATTTCCCCGTTTCGTGTTCGGCAAAGGATAATTCCGGGTGCGCGTGTAGGTGACGGCGAATACCGGTTACGGTAGCGTGTAAGTCGTGGGCAGCAGCCTGGATTTGTGTTTTCATCATTTTTTTGACTTCGGGAAATACATGTACGGCTTATCGCAAAGCAGTAAAATCGGCCAGGCAGCTGTTCCGCTGCTCCTTAGCTGACCGTGCAATAGTACAACATTCCTCCCTTTTTTGTCGCCTGGGGGTTGGTTAACCCTCCATAAAGATAGGGGGAACCATCAAGTCGTAACTACCCGGCTGCGGGGCAGGGCAAAACGAATGCAGGCCCCCTTGGTGATTTGGGTGTCCACCCAGATGGTTTCCCCGTAGTCTTCGATGATTTTCTTGCAGATGGCCAGCCCAATACCGCTGCTGTTGGATTCAAACTTATTCTGCAGGGTAGTGAATAGTTCAAAGACCTTTTCGGCATAGTCGGGTGGAATACCCGGTCCGTTATCGCAGATGCTGAAAGTAACCAACTCAGCGGTCTGTTGGCAACCGATCCTGATTTCGGGGACATCCGCATCATTGTATTTGATCGCATTGCTGATCAGGTTTTGCCACACCTGCCGCATTCGAATGGCATTGATACGGAGGTTGGGCAGCGGGGTTTCAATAAAAAAAAGGGGTTTGTTTTTGGCTGGAAGATCCTGGTAGTTGTTTAAAATGTGTTCTACCAGGGCATTGGTCGCTACGTTTTCTTCCTCCAACTGATCGTTGGTCCGGAGGCGCGAAAAATTCATGGTGTCTTCCAAAAGCCGTTCCATGTGGTTGACGTTGCCAACGATGTAGTCCATGAATTCTTCGGTTTCCGGCTCAAGCTTACCGGTCAGGCGGCGTCCGAGCAATTGGGTGAAGCTGGCGATAGCGCGGAGGGGTTCGCGCAAATCGTGCGCCACTACGTAGGCAAACTTTTCCAGTTCCTGGTTGGAGCGGGAGAGTTGGCGGCTGGCTTCCTCCAGCGCTTTGTTCTTTTTCACAAATTGGTCAGAACTCAATGCCATGGCCTGTTCGGCCAGCAGCCGATCGTGGTCATATTGTTGGTAGGTTGCATTTACCAAAAGCAGCAATTCCTTCCATTGTGCGGGTATATTTTCGGTCGTCCCGATGGTACGCTGTAGCTGACGAGACAGCAGTTGTGGCCACTCTTCCATTGTTTTTAAAGATTGCGCAGGTATAAAATTACCAGGAACGGTTCGTGTTTTCGCTTCTGGTCGTTATTGTTTGTTTAATTCGCAGGCTTCATCGGCCTATCGTTTTTTAAAACCCCAAAAAAACAGAACACCCAGTCCCAACATAACCAGGCCTGCCACCGCCTGGGTAGGTCGTTCAAGCAGGGTGTTGAGCAAAAATAAGCCGGTAATCAATACGTAAAGGCCTGGAACAACAGGATACCCCCAGGCGCGGTAAGGCCGGGGCAGGTCTGGTAGGCGCCGCCGGAAAATAAAAATACCGAAACCCGCCAGGGCCATAAAGGCAATGTCAATAAAAGTGACGTAAGTGATCAAATTGTGGAATTGCCCCCAGAGCAGGAGCAGGATAATCGCCCAAACCGCTTGTACCAGCATGGCGTTGGCCGGGGTCTGGAAGCGGGGGTGGATGATGGCCAATTGAGGAAAGAAGACGCCATCGCGGGCCATGGCGAAATAGATTCGCGGGGCCGACATGGTATAAATAGCAATGGTCCCAAACACGGAAATGCCAATGACCAGCGCTACTCCGCGTCCACCACCCTGAATGACGGCCTCCAGGGCGTCGCCAGCCACCCGTTCGCTGTGGGCAATGGCGTCGAGCGGCAGTAGCCACAGGTAGCCCAGGTTGACGAGTACGTAGCCCAGGGTCACGATGACCGACCCCAGCAGCATCGCCCGCGGCACATTGCGCTGCGGATGGCGGGTTTCGCCGGCCAGGTAGGTAGCGTGGTGCCAGCCACCAAACGACCACAACACCCCGATCAGGGCCGTGAGCACCAGGGAGGGCCAGTGTTCGGGTAAGTTGTCCTGCAAGGTCCAGACGTGGGTATGGGGGGTATATTCCCGAAAAATGGTAGCAATAATGACAATGGCCAGAAGGGCCAGCAGTTTGGTGGTCGTGAACAGGCTAATCAACCACTGGCTGGTATTGACCCCCCGGATATTGAGTACCGTGAGCCCGGCAATGGTGCCGGCGGCCACCAGTAGTTTGGCGTTTTCGCCCAGGGGGATAAAGAAAGTCAGGTATTCGGCAAAAATCAACCCCAACGCCGCCAACGAGCCGGTATTAATGACCAGCAGGGTGACCCAGCCGTAAAGAAAAGCGACGAGTTCGCCGTAGGCTTCGCGCAGGTACACGTATACGCCGCCGGCTTTGGGGAACATCCCGCCGAGTTCCGCAAAAGTCAGCGCACCGGTCAGGGTCACCAGGCCACCGAGCCCCCATACCACCAACACCCAACCCGCGTGCGGTAGGGTGGCGACAATCTCGGCAGGGGTCGCAAAAATACCTGCACCAATACAACTACCCACCGCAACCATGGTCAGGCCATAAAGGGTTATTCGGCGTTGTAGTTGGTTCATAGGTGGTGGTTTACATAAGCCTGCTCCGAAATATAAGGTGTTTTTCTAAATATTTGGTATTTATTGGGTGGGGTGGGGTGTTTTTAGGGGTGACGAAGCTTCCTGGGCTATCGGACTGATAAATAGTTCATACCGTCAATCGGTAATCACCCTACCCCCCCAGCCGCGCCAGCAACCCCCGAAACACCCCTTCCTCCGTCTGCGGATTCATTACCGTAGCCCGCAGAAAGCGCTCGCCTTTGATCACCGTCTGGACGATGTAATAATCACCCGACTGGATCAGCTCCTGCCGGAGCTGGCCATTGTGGCGGTCCCATTCTGCGCGGGGGCGAGCCGTATGTCGGAAGTTGACAATGTTGGCTTCGGGCTGCACGGCCAGTTCGAAATCGGGATGGGCGGCAATCAGGGCCGCAAAAACCCGGGCCTGGCCGTAGAGCCGGTCAATGTTTTCCGCAAAAACCGCTTCGCCGTAGGTGCGCAGGATGGCGTACACCTTGATGGACAGCATCAGTTTGGTGCACTCGAAGGTGCGCTTGCCCGATTCGAACCATGCCGGGGCTTGCTCCGCTTCCCAGAGGTACTGGGCCTGCTGGGCGAAGGTATCGTAAGCCAGGCGGCCGTTTTTGAACAAGAGCGCCGTGTTGAGGGCGGGCGCGAGGAGCATTTTGTGGTAGTCGATCACCACGGTATCGGCCCGTTCCATGCCCCGGCACAGGTGGCGGTGCTGGTCGGAGAAGACCACTGCGCCACCGTGGGCACCGTCTACGTGGTACCAGAGTTGGTGGCGTTCGCAGAAATCGGCCAGCGCAACCAGGTCGTCGTACGAACCCGTGGCCGTAGAGCCGGCACAGCCGATTACGGCAATCACCGTCAGCCCTTTGGCGGTAGCCGCCTGGTAGTAGGTGTCCAGCAGGTCGGTCCGGATTTTAAACCGATCGTCCACGGGGATTTTGATAATCCCCTCACTGCCCATGCCCAGGATGCGCGCCGCCCGGTCGATGCAGTAGTGTGCCTCTTCCGAAACCAGCACGGCCAGTCGTTCGCGGTGCCCTTCTTCCCACACTGCCGTGGGGGCTTTGGCCCGCCGGGCAGCCAGCAGGGCCGTCAGGTTGGCCAGCGTGCCGCCGGATGTGATCACGCCGTTGGCGGTTTCCGGGAACCCAATTTTACGGGCCGTGAAATCGGTGACCACGCGTTCAATGGCGTTGGCAGCCATCCCCATTTCGTAGACGGCCATGCCGTTGCTCAGGATATCGGACACCATGCCCGCCAACCCACTGATCAGAGCCGGAACCGACACCTGGTGCCCCAGGTAATGCGGATGCTGCAACTGGATGGAGTGGTCCAGGACGCGCTGAAAAAATTCGAGTGGATCGCCCGGTCCCTGCGCAAAATCGGCCTGCCAGAACGCCAGCTCCGTTTCCGGATCGCGGTACGGGATGACCGGCGGCGGTGAATCCGACGATAAGCGCGTCAGGTGGTCTGCCAGCAGGTCGATAAGTTGGTGCCCCAACTGGCGAAATTGTTCCGGATCGTAGGCCTCCCGGAGGGGGGAAGTAGTGGTGGATGGGGTCATCTGTTTTGGCTTTGCGGCAAAAATAAGGACATCTGGGATACAGTGTATAAATTCGCCGTTCTGGAACCCGGAGAAGTGACCAAACAGCAGGGCTATATTTTTCGGAGAATTCCGGCGGGTTTGGCCCGCTACCTGGGTTTGGTAGTTGGAAAAGATGGATTTGGGGCTCAAAAACGGGGGATTAGCGCTTTTTAGTTATAGCCGCTTCCCCCTACAAAAACGGATTATTCTTCCGCTCATACCCCATCCGGGTAGCCGGTCCGTGGCCGGAATACACGGTGATGTCGTCGCCCAGGGGGAGTAGTTTGTCCTTGATGGAAGCAATGAGGGTATCGTGGTCGCCGCCGGGCAGGTCGGTGCGGCCAATGCTGCCGTAGAAGAGCACATCGCCGGCGATCAGGAACTTGTCTTTCCGGCAGTAGAAGCTCAGGCTGCCCGGCGAGTGCCCGGGCGTGAAGATCATTTCCAGTTGGGTGTTGCCAAACGCGAGCACATCGCCTTCCTGTAGCAGGTTGCCCGGGGCGGGGCTTTTTTCCGGCACGGGCAGGCCGTACATTTGGCACACCATCGGTACCGAGGCCAGCACGGGCACCTCCAGTTTGTGGATTTCCAGGGGTAGCTTATAGGTGTCGGCCACGTACTTGTTGCCGAACACGTGGTCCAGGTGGCAGTGGGTATTGACCAGGCGCACCGGCTTCAGGTCCAGTTCCTCAATTTTCTGGCTCAACGCCCGCCGTTCGGCCGCATCGTAGCAGCCTGGATCAAAAATTACGCATTCGCCGGTCTCGTCGTACACCAGGTAAGTGTTCTCCTGAAACGGATTAAACGTCATTTGCACAACCTGAGCCATAGTTTTACAGTTTTATGAATATCGATGAACTAGCTTTTTTGCCATAAAAGGAATATCTTGGCATAATTCAAGACATTTCCAGAACACCCAAAGCCGTATTTTTTTTGTTAATAATCCAGCTGGGTACCACAAAAGTAGCTTTTTCGTTAATTCTGTCACCCTTCCGGCACCGCTGATAATTGAAAACTATGCGCAAACACATTTATCTTCTCCTCGTACTCTGCTGTTCACTGGGGCTTGGCGCCCAAACCTCCCAGGTGACTTTTGGTAAAAACCGGGTGCAGCACCACCGCGACTTCGACGAGTGGTTGAAGTACGAAAGCGACAACTTCATCACCTACTGGTACGGCGAGGGGCGCAACATCGGGCAGTCGGTGGTACAGATCGCCGAGTACGATTTTGCCTATATCCAAAGCGTGTTGGAACACCGGATTAACGAGAAGTTACAGATCATCGTCTACACCGACCTCACCGACCTCAAGCAGAGCAACATCGGCAACGACGAAGCCTTCACCAGCGTGGCCGGGCAAACCAAGATCGCCGGACACAAGATCTTCGTCTACTTCAATGGCGACCACAACGACCTGCGCCGCCAAATTCGCGAAGGCATTGCCTCGGTCTACCTGGAAGCCATGCTCTTTGGTTCCAACCTGCAGGAGATCGTACAGAATGCCGTTTTGCTCAACCTGCCAGAATGGTTCAAGCAAGGGCTCATCGACTACATTGGCCAGCCCTGGAACACCGAACAGGACGACGAGTTGCGCTGCCTGATCAACTCCGGCGAATACGCGGATTTTGAAGAGATGGCCGGTGTTTACCCCGATCTCGTAGGCCACGCCTTCTGGTACTACATCGCCGAAATATACGGCAACCCCACGGTGTCCAACCTGCTCTACCTCACCCGCATCAACCGGAGCGTGGAAAGCGGTTTTCTCTACGTATTGGGTACGCCCTACCAGATTACCCTCCGCGATTGGCTGATTTACTTTCAGAAGCGTTACGCCATCGACCAAATCGATCGCATCACGCCTGCCGGCCAGGTGTTGGCGGTGAAAAACAAGCGCCAACATACCCTTACCCAACTCAAGATCAGCCCCGACGGGCAGCAGGTGGCCTACGTGCTCAACGACATTGGCCGCTACCGCATTTACCTGCAAAATGTCCAGACCGGCGAACGCGAAATGATTTTCAAAAGTGGCTTTCGCAACGCCATTCAGGCTACCGACTACAATTACCCCATCCTGGCCTGGAACCCCAGCGGGCAGGAACTCGCCATCCTCTACGAAACCCGCGATATTCCCCGCCTGCTGCGCTACAACCTCCTGGAGAAGAAGGAGCTGGTCGAACCCCTGAGCGAGGAATACCACCGGGTGTACAGCATGGAATACATCAATCCGGCCAGCCTGGTGTTGTCGGCTACCGTCCGCGGATTCTCGGATATTTTTATCTACTACCCGGCTACCCGCCAGTCGCAGCGCATCACCACCGATTTTTGGGACGACCTCGATGCCACCCCCGTCAAAGTACGGGGCCGCACCGGGATTTTGTTTGCTTCCAATCGCCCTACTACCGGGCTCACGCCGCGGGGGTTGGATACTCTCCTGCCCATCACCAATTTTGACCTGTTCTATTACGACCTGACCAACCAACCGGGTGAACTGGTGCAGGTAACCCAAACGCCCCTGGCCAACGAGCGCCAGCCCATTGGTATCGACACCACCCACTTTGCCTACCTCTCGGATCGCAGTGGCATTTACAACCGCGAGGTGGGGTACCTGGAAGACTACATCGACCACTACGAACAGCAAATTTTGCTGACCGATGGCACCGAAATTGTCCTCCACGCCGACTCGACCTTCACCGCCCTGGATACCACCCTCATCGACACCATCCTGGTGTATCCGATCATCAGGGAGCGCGCCGTGGTGGTACCTGCTTCGAATTATTCGCAGAATTTAGCCTACCAACAGCTGGCCGGACGTACTGGCCGCCTGCTGGAATATTTCCCCGGCTTGAATGCCAGCACCAGCACCATCCAGCTGAGCAGCATTGCCGTGGACCCTGTACCGCCCGTGCACGCCACCATTTACCAGCAAGTGCGCCGGGATCGCGGTGCGGCGGCTACCAGTGGCGATGCCCGGCCAGCGCCGGAAACGACGCAGCTCATTTCCGAAGAACCCTTCCCGGCTCCCGCCCAACCGGCAGTGGATACCCTTCCACCGCCAATGGTGGCCCCTGCTCCGGAAGTTTTTGAGCCTGCCCTGCCGGAAAAGCCCGCCGTGGTCGACAGCACCGAAGTCATCGATATTGACAACTACCTCTTTCAGAGTGAGTTTGCCGAGGAGGAACAGTTTGCTAAGCCACGGCCGCCCCAACCTGCTCAGCCCGCCGTTACCACCCCGCTCGAAGAATTGGTGACGGTTAGCCCCCGGGCGACTTCCAGGACCCGGGTCAGGGACCAAACACAGAAACCGGTCTACCGCTTCCGTCCCGGCCGGATAACGCCCTACCGCACCACCTTCCGCACCGACTTCGTGACGTTCAATATGGACAACAACCTGTTGTTCCAGGGCCTCGACAGCTACGCTGCCAATCCCAATGGGTTCAATACCCAGCCGCTGAGCTTGTTGCTCAAGACCAACTTTAAAGACCTTTTCGAAGACTACGTCATCGAAGGCGGCGTGCGGCTGCCGACCAGCTTTAACGGGACGGAATATTTCCTGACCCTCGAAAACCGCAAGCATCGCCTCGATCGCTTTTACGCCGTGTACCGGCGCAACCAACGCTTTTCCGAAGAAGGCGGCTCTTTTGTGCCCTGGCGCCGCGAGAACAACGTGGTGCTGGGCCAGTACGGCCTGCGCTACCCGCTGGATATTTTCCAGAGCATCCGGGCTACGTCGACCCTGCGCCGCGACCGCGTACAGTACCTGGCTACCGACCAGACGGCACTGGAAGACGCACCAGCGCCCGACAAGACCCAACGCATCGGCCTGCGGTTGGAATACGTCTTCGACAATACCCGCGACCTGGCTCTCAACATCATGCAGGGCACCCGCATGAAAGTATACACCGAATTTTACAAGACCTTCAGCCTCACCATGGACCCCTCGTTTAGCCTGGATATTGAACGCGGCTTCCTGGGCGTGGCCGGTTTCGATGCCCGGCATTACCTGCGGATCGACAAACGCTCGATCCTGGCCTTCCGCGCGGCGGGTGCCGTATCTTTTGGTGCCGACCGTATTCTGTACTACCTGGGTGGCCCCGACAACTGGCTGTTCCCGTCCTTCAACAACACCATTCCTACGCCCCCGGAAACCCCCGGCTTCGTAACGCTGGCCAACAGCCTGCGGGGCTTCGACCTGAATATCCGCAACGGTAATGCCTACGTACTGGCCAATGCTGAAATCCGGATACCCGTATTCCGCTACTTCTCGGATCGGATCCAGTCGCCGTTTTTCCGCAATTTCCAAGCCATCGCCTTCTTCGATGCGGGTACGGCCTGGAGTGGTTCTGATCCCTACAGCGACGAAAACCCGCTGAACACCAGCACTTTTCCGGAAACGGAGGGCTTCAACCCGGTCACCGCCCGCGTCGTGTATTTCCGCGATCCGCTGGTGTTCAGCTACGGCATCGGTGCCCGCGCCCTGCTCTTCGGCTACCTCATTCGCCTGGATTACGGCTGGGGACTGGAAACCCGCAAGGTGCAGGATCCGAAGCTACAGGTTTCGCTGGGCTTGGATTTTTAAATTGACCGGTCGGTTTTCCCACGTATGCTCACCCACCCCCAACGCTTACGCATGGGTGGTGGACGCTGCTGCTCGTAGGGGCTAATTTTGTGGCAAACAAAAAAGCCATGAAAAAGAACAGCCGTATCGTTTTGTTATTCCCCTTGTTGTTTATCTTGATCAGTGGCCAGGCGGCCTGGGGCTATTGGGGTGCCACACCAAAGCCTGCTGTGGAAGAGACTTCCCAGCGCGTAGCTGAATTTGATGACGCCGGAGGCGCATTAAAAAGGGTAGCACAACAGTAAAACTGTTGCGCTACCCAATCCAATCTAAAAGAAGCTATATTTCATTAAAACTACAGACTGATATCCAAACTTCTGTCACGCGTCAGGCCATTCTTGTTGTAAATAGTCGCCTTCAGCGTAATCTTGGTCACGCCAGCGGGTACGGCGGGAACCAGGTAAGTCATGAGCAGCTTGTCCGTCTGGCTGTCTTCGGCGAAGTTGGGGGTGTAGCCAAAACTGGCCACTTCGGTTTCTACACCATCGATGATGCTGGAAAGGGCGATGCGATCAATTTCAGCCACGGAAAAGAAGCGCAAATCCAGGTTCACCGTTTCGCCCACGGCAAAGGACGTGCCGTTGGTGGTGGAGAAGGTCGCAATGACCGGGAAATTACCCCGTCCGGGGGTGGCATTATCGCCCAGCCAATCGGCTTCTTCGTAACAAGAAGAAAAACTCAGCGCCAGGATACCCAGTAAAAGCCCAAGAGGAAATGATTTCATGTTTTTGTTGTTTTGTGGTTGCTTGCGCAACCGGTGCCAGGAGTTGAAAGCCAACCGTATTGCGTGTTGCTCCCGGGAAAGAGAAAGAATAAAATAGCAACAAACGCTAAGCGCTTAATTGCCATCGCGCCACATCGGTGTACTGTAGCTGCGCACCACTTTGCCCACTTCCGTACCATTGCGGTTGAACTCGTCGATGGGAAAAAGCGCCCGTTGGGCCGGGCCTCCCCAGCGCTGGGTGTCGGGGACCACGAAGCCCCGGTAGACCGCCGTGGCATAGTTGTGCCGCCGCATATCGGTCCAGACTTCGTAGTTGAGGTACATGGCCAGGTATTTTTCCTTCATGACCAGGTCGAGGGTTAGGTTAGCCGCTCCTACCGCGACGGCCGGATCACTCAGGTAGGCGGCTGCGTCGGCCACGCCGTACTTGTCCATACTGGCCTGGATACCGGCCAGGTAGGCCGTGTAAGCTGGCCCCGATTGCCCGAGTTGGAGGTTGGCCTCGGCCTCGATGAATTTCATTTCGGCGTAGGTAAGCATCGCCATCGGTGTCTGCTCGCGGCTTTGGTAGGTGTCTACCGTGAAATCGACCGTGTTGGTTGGGGCGTTGTCATCGTAGCTGTTCACGCCTACGTAGTTGCCGCCGTCGGCCTCTCCGAGCAGGATTTCCCGGCGGGGGTCAATGACGTTGTAAATGTCTCCGTTGAGCAACTGCACGGCGTAAACGCCCTGGGCCACCGTCAGGTTGCCGGTGTTGTTGGCCAGGGCCACGTCGGTATGCCAGGGGTTACGGGTAACGGCATTGTAGGCGAATTCGAAATCATCGTCGTTGCTGGCGAAAGCCTGGCTGGCCGCGCTGATGGCGGCGGTGGCATTGGCGTTGCCTTTGTTGAGTAAATGCACGGCCAGTCGGGCCCGCAGTGCGTAGACCATTTTGATCCACTTGTCCAGATCGCCGCCGTAAATAAGATCGCTGCTCGCTGCTACGCAAATTTCGGCGGTGCAGTCCACGGGGGTATACTGCAGCAGGGGCAGGGCACGATCCAGTAAGCTGCTGATTTCGTTGTAGAGGACGGGCTGGTCGTCGTAGGCCGGTTCGAGGTTGTTGCTGCCGTCAAAGGCTTGCGTCCAGGGTGCCGCTTCCCAGATGTCGGTCAGCATGGTCAGGCCATAAGCCTGCAAGGCGTAGCCGATCCCCTCGTAGTTGGGGGCTTTGGCCGTTGCGGCTTGTTGGGCCAGGATATTGGCATTGGCCAGCACCCGCAGGTAAAGGGTTGACCAGGTTCCCGCCATCGTGAAGTTTTCGAAATAGCCGAAGTAAGAGCCGGTCTGTTGGGTCACTTGTGCGGCCGTTTGCGTAGCCGAGTACTGGGCATCGGCCAGGCGCAACTCAATGGCCGGCAGCAGGGAATTCAGCCCTACTTCCGTGAGGCGGTTGGGGTCGTCATTGACGTCCAGGTAATCTTCGCAGCTGTTGAACCAGAAGAGGAGTAACAGCAGGGGCAGATAATATTTAAATAGCTTGCGCATAATTTTAGATTTAATGGTGACTTGGATAACCAGAGTTATCTATTAAAAAGTCAGGTTCAGACTGGCCGTGTAAGACCGCGTTCCCGGTGTTTGCAGCCCCGTAAAGCCGTAGATACTCGATCCGGCGCCCAGGTAGTTGGTCTCGGGGTCGAACCCACGGAATGGCGTGTTGATGTAGAGGTTGTTCCCGGAAAGGGTCACCCGGGCCGACCGGATAAATTTGCCCCCACCCAGCAGCGACTTTGGCAGGTTGTAGAAGAGGCTCGCCCGCCGGAGGCGGAACCAGGAGACATCTTCCAGAATAACTTCCGCAGCACCATTGTAGCGGTTAAAGCTGCGGTACAACGTCTCGCCATCAATTTCTACGGCTTGGGTATTGGGTTCGCCCGTGGCGGTGACGCCATTGAAGATGACTTCTTCGTACTGGCGGGCATTTTGTGCCAGAATACCGTTGCGGATGCCGTTGCGGATACCCATGTCTACGGCATCGCCCCCGTCGCGCCATTCCAGCAGAAACGACAGCCCCAGGCCTTTGTAGCTGAAGGAGTTGGTCATCCCTGCGGTAAAGTTGGGTAAAGCATTGCCCACCTTCACCAGCTCGGTATCATCAATGGACGGAAAACCATCGCTACCGATGATCAGGTTGCCCGCATTGTCGCGCCTGAAGGCGTAACCATATAAATCACCGACCATGCCGCCGGGAACCAGCTTGGCCGTAATACCTCCCGTGCCTTCGAAACGAACGATCTCTTCAATACCTTCGCGGATGGAAATGACCTCGCCGCGGTTGCGGGTGTAGTTGATGCTGGCATCCCAGCGGAAGTGGCGGCCCTGAATGGGCGTTGCACTGACCAGCAATTCCACGCCTTTGTTCTCGATCTCACCAGCATTGGTGAGGAAGCGGGAATACCCCGTGGTGTTGGATACCGGAACCTGTAAAATCTGATCCTTGGAATTTTGCCGGTACACCGCTAAATCAATCCCTAGCCGGTTGCGAAAGAAACGCAAATCCAGCCCCACCTCCTGCGAAGTGGTCGTCTCGGGCTTCAGGTTCAGGTCCCCGAAAACAGAACTCAACCGAAACCCATTGGTGCCAAACTGAGGAAAGGTGGGGTCTTGCTCAAATAACGAACCGATCAGGTAGGGATCCGTATCCTTGGCCACCTGGGCCCACGAACCGCGTACTTTGGCAAAAGAAAAGAAGTTGGGCAAGGTCACGAGGTCGGATAGTACAATCGACAAACTTGCCGAAGGGTAAAAGAAGGAGCGGTTTTTCACCGGCAAGGTGCTTGACCAGTCGTTGCGACCCGTGAGGTCGAGGTAAATGGCGTTGTCAAAATCAAAACTCAACAAGCCAAAACCGCTCACAATCCGGCGCAAAGACTGGCTGTTTTCATTAAAACCAACCTCCGTGTTGTTGAGGTGGTAGAAATTGGGTTCGGTAAACCGTTCGCCCCTGACAATCAGCGACTCGCTGCGGCGTTCGTTTACTTCTTGCCCTAGTAGCAGGCTGGCACCTATCTTTTCGGTCAGTTGCCGCCGAAAATTAAGGGTTAGCGTGGAATTGAGCTGCCGCTGGTTGATGCCCGTTTCAATGATGAAACCACCCACCTGCGAAGACACATCCAGGCCGTTGGGGACAATGCGTTCGCGGTTGTCACTGTAGAAGTCCAAACCCGCCCGGTAGGTCATGGTAAACCAGTCGGCCGGTTCGTAGGTGAAGCCCAGGTTGCCAATCATCCGGTCTACATCGTCGACCAGGGTCGAGAATTCGGCCAGGTAGCGGGGGTTGTCAATAATGCCATCGGAGTAGCCATTCTGGTTGCCATCGGCATTGATGTAATCATTGATGTCGAAGCTTGTAGCCTGGTAACTGAGGGCGGACATGATCGATTTGTCTCCGGAGTGGGGGCGGTTGCCACCGGAATTGGTATAATTGACGGAGCCATTAAAACTCAATTTGTCGGAAGCTTTTACAGTTCCGCTCAGTCTTCCGGTAATGCGTTGCCAGTCGGAAAAGGGAATAATCCCTTCTTCGTCGTAATAAGAGAAAGACGTGGCGTAGGTTGCCTTATCCGACCCGCCGGAAATGCTGAGGGCATGGTCCTGGGAATAACCGTTCTGGAAGAAGTCGGCAATCGGATCGAAAACCGGGGTGAGCCCGGGGTATATTTTGGGGCCAAAGTTCTGGAAGCGCAGCGGTGAGCCATCGCCATTGAAGCGCAGGCGCCCGAAGCGTCCTTCGCGGTAGACGGTCTGGTAGTCTGGCCGCTTGGCCAATTCGGAGATGCCGTAAGAACTGTTGAGGGACACCTGGGTACGTCCGGCCTGTCCTTTTTTAGTTGTAATCAGCACCACCCCATTGGCGGCCCGTAAGCCGTAAAGCGCGGTTGCTGCGGGCCCTTTCAGGATCGACATGCTTTCGATATCGGCAGGGTTGATGTCGGCGGCGCGGTTGCTAAAGCTGGCCTGCTCGGCGCTGTTCACGGCATTGGAACCCGCGCTGGGGAGGTTGCTGCCCGCAATGGTGCTGTTGTCAATCGGGACGCCGTCCACTACGAAAAGGGGCTGGTTGTTGTCGCCAAACGAGGAAATACCCCGAATGATGATACTCGCACCTGCCCCCGGTGCGCCCGAAGAACTGTTGATCAGTACCCCGGCTACCTTGCCCTGCAGTGCATCAATGACATTGCTCTCCTGGGTGGCGGCCAATTCGTCGCCACTGATTTCCTGAACCGCGTAACCGAGGGCCTTCTTTTCCCGGGAGATACCCAGTGCGGTCACCACAATTTCGTCCAGACGGGCGCCAACGGCCAGCTTGACGTCAATGGTACTGCGGCCATTGATGGGGATATCCTGCGGGGCATAACCCGTGTAGGAGAAACGCAGGGTGGCATCGGCTGGCGCGTCAATTTTGTAGGTGCCGTTCAGGTCGGTGACGGTACCCGTCGCCGTTCCTCTGATCAGAATGTTGACACCGATGAGGGGTTGGCCGTCGTCTTCGCTCGTCACCATTCCGGAGACTGCCAGGTTCTGTGCGACCAGGAGTGGTACGCCGCCGACCAGTAGGAGTAAGGTGTTTAATAACTTCATTTTTTAAATAAATTTAGTGAGTAACAATAGCAAGCGCAATCCATCGGATAGCGACTATCCAATGGATTTTGAGTTCCTGTTTTTTTTGGTCTAGTAAATGGTTACCCCGGTAACCACCGTGGTCAGGAAGCACCTGGATCGTAGTGGCAGGTGGCCTGAAGCTAAGATGATGCGTTGAAAGAATAGGAGTTGAGCGTCGTAATCTAGCTGGTCCTATAAAGCAAGGATAACCATTTTATTCCTAATTTGCAAGGAAATCAGCTGACTTAAGTATGCAGGTACATTTAAAAATTCAAGAAAAATTTTTCACGGCCGACCTGAACCAGCCGCTGGACATCAGCATTCCGCTGCGTTTCGACGGGGTGGCTCCGAATTGTTTCTATGCTCCATTGGCGGAAGCCTTTCCGGTGGTAGCGGGCGATTTTGTGGGATCGACGGCGCAGGGCGGATTGGTCAATTTTATGAATATCCGGCTCAATCCACACGGCAATGGTACCCATACCGAGTGTGTGGGCCACATTGCCCGGGCGCCTTATTACCTGAGCGATTGTTTACGGCGATTCCACTTTACGGCCCGCCTGGTCAGCCTTTACCCTGCACGACAGGCTGACGGCGACCGGGTCATCACCCGCGAACAATTGGCTGCCGTGCTGCGTCCTGGCGAAGTAGCGGCCGTTATTATCCGCACCCTGCCCAATGATGCGGATAAAAACAGCCGCCAGTATTCGGGTACCAACCCGCCCTACCTGCAGCAAGCGGCTGCCCAGCTGCTGGTCGATTACGGGGTGGATCACCTGCTCCTCGACCTGCCCTCCGTCGACCGGGAAGAGGACGCCGGCCAGCTGCTGGCCCACCACGCCTTTTGGCAATACCCCTACGCCACCCGTACGGCGGCAACCATCTCCGAGTTGGTCTACGTACCGACAACGATTGCCGATGGGCTGTTCTGTTTGCAGCTGCAGGTAACGAGCATGGTGCTGGACGTGAGCCCGAGCAAGCCGGTGCTGTACGCGCTGGTGGAAGCCGACGGACCGGCCGGGTAGCTGGCGAAAAAAAAAGCCCATTTCCTGGCAACTTTTTTTTCGAAATTCGTTTTAAATAGTAATGCATATTCGTCCGACATATCATTCTCGTACATACCGCGATTTCCTGGCGATTGAACCCCGGAATTACCACGGCCTGATTCGTTTCTACGAGGAACGGGAGCAACAGATTGGCCGATTGGACGAGGAAGAGCAGCACACTTTGCTCTTTACCTACACCAACGCCTTGTTTGAAGTAGGCGCTTACCGCCAATTTCTAGCCATCACCGACCAGGCTATCCTGGGGGTGCTGGAACCTACCTGCCGGGTGCCGGAAGTGGACAAGCAGTTGTTGTTCGAAAAGCTGCTTTTTCGCAAGGCCGCGGCCTATCTGCAAATACTGGAACCCGCTCAGGCCGAACACGTTGCTAAGGAGTTGTTGCGGATATCGCCCCGTCACGAGCTAGCCAAGTTGCTGCTGCGCAAGTCCCTGCGCTTACAAGATACCCGGATCAATACCATCACCCGGGCAGGCACCATCCTGCTGCTGGCCCTATCGGCGCTGGTCATTTTAATAGAGGTTTTGCTAATCCGGAATTTCTATGACCGGTTTACTTCATCAACGGAACTGACGCGCAACCTCCTGTTTGGGGGCGCTCTGGTGCTGCTGGTTGTTGGGGAAGCGATAACCCGCTGGCGCGCCTACCGTGCCGCGCGGAATTTTCTGGCCGATCGGCACCCTGATTAGTCCTGATTAACTAATACTTAGCCTACCTTTGCGGGTATGATTGAAGCATTCAAAACATCGCCCGTACTGCTCCTCTTTGTCGTTTCAGCTATTGGTTACTGGGTGGGGAACATTCCTATTCGCGGTGCCCGGTTGGGGGTAGCCGCCGTGTTGTTCGTGGGGTTGGCTTTTGGTGCCCTGGACCCCGGGCTGGCCATGCCCGATATTGTCATTGTGCTGGGGTTGTCTATGTTTGTGTACACCATTGGGCTGAGTAGCGGCCCGAGTTTCTTTGCGACTTTCCGGGCCCAGGGAATGCGCAACTTCCTTTTCATCGTTGCGATGCTGGTGCTTTCCAGTGCGATCACCGTGGGTATCCATTTCCTCTTTGGCTTAGATGCGGCTACTTCGGCAGGTTTGTTGGCCGGGAGTTCGACCAACACGGCTTCGCTGGCGGCTCTGATCGACTTGATCCAGCTGTCTCAACCCCTGGAATTGCAGGAAAAGCTGACCAATGCGGCGGTTGTCGGGTATTCCCTTTCGTACCCTATGGGCGTATTGGGGGTGATGCTGGCGATCGGGCTGCTGCGCCGGTGGCTGAAGATCGACTACCAGACCGAAGCCGAGCAATTGAACAACATTTATCCACTGAATGATCACCTGGTTCGGCAAACCGTAGCGGTAACCCACGCGGAAGTGGTGGGGTTGCCGCTACGGACTATTTTCCAGCAGTTTCACCAGCGTATTGTTTTCGGGCGCATGCGGCGGGACGGGCAGGACGAACTCCCCAATATGGACACCCAACTGCAGTTGGGCGACCGCATTGTCCTGGTGGGCAGCGCGCAGGTAGTGGCAGAGGTTGCCCAACTGCTGGGGGAATCCTATGGCGAGGAGCTGTCCTACGACCGGACCATTTTCGACATCCGGCGGATGTTTGTCTCGAACCCTAAAATTGCGGGCGAAAAGATCGCTTCGCTGAACCTGGCGGAGCAATTCTCCACTATCATCACCCGGATTCAGCGCGGCGACGTAGATCTGCTGGCCAATGGCGAGACGGTACTGGAGTTGGGTGACCGGGTGCTGGTGATTGCCCGGCGCACGGACTTCGGGAAACTGGCCCGCCTTTTTGGCAACAGCTACGAAGCGCTCAACCACATCAACCTGCTTTCTTTTGGCTCCGGGATGGCCCTGGGCCTGTTGTTGGGAATGGTCACCTTTACCCTGCCGGGAGGGTTGTCGTTTAGCCTGGGTTTTGCGGGTGGGCCGCTGATTGTAGCGCTCCTGCTGGGGGCTTTGCGGCGCACCGGACCCATTGTCTGGACATTGCCGTACGGCGCCAACCTGGTGCTGCGCCAGTTGGGGCTGATCATGCTGTTGGCCGGTATTGGGATTCGTTCGGGGCACACCTTTCTGAATACCATGCTGGCGGGCGGCGGCTGGCTGTTCCTGGCCGGTGCCATCATTGCCACCACCACTGCCTTTGTCACCTTGTGGCTGGGCTACCGTTGGTTGCGCATTCCCTACGGCTTGCTGTCGGGGATGGTGGCTACCCAACCGGCAATCCTCGAGTACGCCCTCGGGCAGGCCGACAACAAGCTGCCGACTATTGGCTACACCCTCATCCTGCCCATTATGCTGATCATGAAGATTTTATTTGTCCAAATTCTCTTCGCCCTGTTGGTTTAGCCCGAGAAGAACCAAAGCCTGCACCGGTTTTTTTATCTGCTTTACTTTGTACCTTTGGGGGAATTACTGAGCTGGCATGAAGCGTTTTCTATCCAATTGTATTTTTCTGTTTAGCTGTTGCTTTCCGACCTTGGCGGTGGCCCAGTTGACGGTTCTTTTGGATAAAGTACCGGTTTACACACCCGCAACGGACAGCTTGTACCTGGTCGGCAGTTTCAACAACTGGCAGCCGCGCGATAGCAATTTTCGCTTTCAGCCCCTGGCCGACGGGCGCTGGATCTACCATTTCCTGACCCCCATGCCTGATTTTGATTACAAAATAACGCGGGGGAGCTGGAAGTCTGTCGAGGGTGGGCGCTTCGGGCAGGCTATTAATAACCATTTCTACCAAAGTGCCAAGGTGTTTTCGGATACCCTTCGCGTGCAGGTGCTCAGCTGGGAAGACCTCAAAGACCAGATTCCTTTTGTGGACACCTTGCCGGTGCGGGTGGTCGCAATTCCGGAGAATACGCCCGTGGATGCCAGCCTCTACCTGGTGGGTTCTTTCAATGGGTGGTCGCCGGGGGATAAAAAATACCAGCTGAAACGGCAACCCGACGGTAGCTTTGTGGCTACCATGCCAATCCGGTCTAGCCTGACGGAGTTCAAAATTTGCCGGGGTAGTTGGGCTGCTATCGAAAGCAATAAAAATGGCCTTTCCCGCCCGAACCGGCAGTTTGTTTACGAACTGGATCACGCTGCCGAACTCCAGAACCTGCGGATCGCCAACTGGGAGGATCTGACCAACAGCCTGTTCAATGGCTACAACCTGGTCTTGTTGCTGGCGGCCATCCAGGGGCTTTTGTTGGTGGTGGTGATCAATAGTTTTAAAGACCGCCACCGGCAAGCCAACCGTATTTTGTCTGCTTTAATTCTGGTGGTGGCGCTGGTTTTATTAGCCCGGCTGGCTGCCTTTAACCGGGAAGTTTTTCAGCAATTCCCCAAGCTGACACTCATCCCCGACCTGATCTACTTTCTCTACGGGCCACTGTTTTGGTGGTACTTGCGTGCCTTACGTGAAGACGAGGAGGAAGAGCCGTTCGCTGCTATTGCCTGGCGCTTCCTGCCGCTATTGCTAGCGCTGCTGGTGTATGCGCCCCTGATCATCAGGGATAATTTTACCCTGATGCTGGAAATTGTTAACCTCAAGCTGGGGCATTTCTTCGCGCTGACCGCCGGGGCCGGGGCATTGTATAGTCTGTATTACTGGTTTAAATGTAGCAGGCTCATCCGGCAATTGGCCGAAATTGATCCGGCCAAAAACAAGTTTCTCCAAACGCTCCTCCTCCTCCAGGGGGGTGCGCTGGGGTTGTGGTTAGCCACTTATGTGGTAGTGGGAATAGGCTGGTGGATGTCTTTTGATGGGGGGCTGGTAGCGGCTAAAATGGTAGACCTGGCCTGGCTGGTCCTGGCCATCGCTGTTTTCACGATGGGATATTTTATGATCCTGCAACCCCAGATCTTCCGCCATCCGTTGGAGACCGCATCTCCCGCGCCAGTGGCGGCTACCCCGCGCCTGCCCCGGCCGATCAAGCCGTCGGCTGCCCTCAATGCCTCGGAGGTGGCCGCTTTGGAAGCCTTGGTCATCCGCGAGCAACCCTACCTCAACCCCGGGCTGAGCCTGGCAGATCTCGCAGAGCTGGCCCAGGTGCCGGCGCACCATCTTTCTAAACTCATCAACGAGGGCTTCCAGAAAAATTTCTTTGATTTTATTAATACTTACCGGGTGGAAGCGTTTAGGGCGCGCATTGAGCAGGGGGATCACCACCAGCACACCATCCTGAGCCTGGCACTGGAGGTCGGGTTCAATTCTAAAACCGCGTTCAATCGGGCTTTTAAGAAACACCTGGGTATCACGCCCCGGGAATACCTGAAAAATTTTGAAGCCTGACGCGTAAGTGCCACTTTTCAAAGTGCCACTTCACCCCCAAAAAAACTTCGACCACCTTATAATGTGGCGCGCACGCGCCGTATTTAGTGCCTAACTTGCCAAGCCATTGGTAAGGGCTGGTACATGATACCCGCCAGCCAGTGTTGATCCAGTGGAAGTGCTGGTGCTTCGGCGTCCATCAGGCGCGCCAATACCATCTTCGGGCACCAGCGGTTTTAATTGGATAGGACGAGAGCGCAATGATACAAGTTCATTGCGCTCTTTCTTTTTTTATTGGGTACTAAACGAGAAAAGGTCTTGCGCTCCGGTGAGGGCAAGACCTTTTCTGTACGGGGCCAATGCTTCCTGCTCAAACGTGTTCTTCCAGGGCATTTGACTTGCTGTAGTTGAGGATGCTTTGCAGGCTGCGCTTGGGAGCATTGAATTTTACCTGGGGGAACTGTAGCTTGGCAGCTCGTAGCTCCTCCAGTTCGCTGGCCAGTAGCGGATCCTGGCGCAGGGCTTCTTTAACGGCTAGCCGTTCCCTCAGGGTAGCTTCGGAATAAAGGTATGGAATTAAATCCTCAGGTGTAAAGATGTGCTTCATGAAAGGCAATTGTGTAGCGTTGAAATAATATAGAAATAATTATGCCTTAAAACAAGGAAAAGGTAGGTCTTATTGTTTGTACGGTTCGATTTTTTAGTTAAGGTTCCTGGATTATTTTTGGTTTGGTGGTAAAATTGTAATATCGTGGATTGGAACCACTACACGCGCTAAAGCTTTTTAATATATGGATTTTATTACCATTATTCGCTACGCCTGGCTGGCTTACGATAGCAGCCGGCCCATTGCGCGCATCTCGGACATCAGCGCCATGGTGTCTACCAACCACGTCTACAAAGTCCGCCTGGCTGACGGCAACAACATCATTGCCAAGCTGTCGTACTTTGGCCGTTACGAGCATTTTGTGGAAGACCACGAGATCATCAACGTCCTGTCCAATAACCTGCCCGTCCGTTTCGAGAATTTCCTGGCGCGGGCCCTGATGAAAGGCAACCAACTGTTTTTTCACCGTTTCCAGAACGACCAGATCGACGCCTGGGTGGTGTTCTTCCGGCCTATCCGGATCAAAAACCGGATGCCTGACCGGTTGTCCGAAAAGAATATTGAGCAGTTGGCCACCGAGTTTGCGAATTTTCACCAGAGCTGCCAGCTCATTCGCCACACGTTGCCAAATACGTCGAAAACGATGACCAGCGACATCAATTTGCTGTTGTCAACCGTCGATGAGGCATTCCCTGCCCACGCTACCCTCATCCGCCGGCAATGTGACCTGTTTCTGGACAATACGCACCAGATCAATGCCCACGGATTCGATAAAATTCCCGTTTTTGTGGATTGGAACATCGGTAATTTTTCCGTGACGGCTACGGGTAAATTTTTCTCCCGCTGGGATTATGACTGGTTCCGGATGAGCTCCCGCATCGTTGACTTCTACTTCATCAGCAGGGTCGTTTCCGACGTAGGTGACCGCACCTCCTTCACCTACAATGTCGGTACTTTGATGGAAGACCGCTTCCTCCTGTTTCTGAAAAAATACCACGCCATTTTTCCGCTAACCCGTTCGGAGGTCTTGTTTATAAAAGAAGCCTACCGGTTCTTTTTGCTGAACTACGTGGTTCGGGCTGGCCGTAATTTTTTTCAGGCATCATTTGCCCGCCAACTGCAACACGAGGCATTTACGGTGCATTTTCAGGCCATTGACCAGCTATTTGACGCCGATAAGCTACTGCGGGCGCTGGAATTGTAAAATACAAAAATCAGCTATCATGCTTAACATCGCTTCCTTCCTCGACATTGCTGCACCCTACCGGGCTATTTTTCTTGATTCCTACGGCGTCGTAAAAAATTACCAGGGCCTGATTCCCGGCGCGCCGGAAACCATTCGCCTGCTGCGGGAGCAGGGCAAGATCATTCGCATTCTCACCAACGACGCCTCGCGGAGCCCTGAACAACAGGCCAGCCGTTTTGCCGAACAGGGTTTGCCGGGGATTTTACCGGCTGAAATCATTACTTCGGGGATGATGGCCAAGCTGTTTTTGGCACAAAAAGTGAAGAGCGGTCGGGTGGCTTACCTGGGCACCACGGCTGCTGCCAGTTGCATTCTGCAGGCCGAGCTCCCTTGCGTTCCGGTGGGTAGCGTTGACCTGGAAAACTGTGCGGATATCAGCGCCATGGTCTTTCTCGACGACGAGGGCTTCGACTGGAATACCGATATCAACAAAACGGTCAATTTGCTCAACCAAAACAATATCCCCGTCATAGTGGCCAATGGCGACAAGTTGTACCCCGTAACCCAAAGCGATGTGTCCATCGCTACCGGGGGGATTGCCAAACTGGTGGAGAGTATCCTGAACCGCAAATTTATCCACTTCGGCAAACCCGATACCCAGATGTTCAATTACGCTTTCGAGGATATTAGCAGGGAGGGCAATTTTATGCGCGAAGAAGTGCTTATGGTGGGAGATACCCTACATACCGATATCCTGGGCGGCAATAAGTTTGGCATCGCCACCGCACTGGTCCTGTCGGGCAATACCCATAGCAAGGACGCCGCTAATTGGATCAGCTCCACGGGCATCATTCCCGATCATATTTGCCATTCTATCGTGGGTTAATGACGGTCGGTGAAAATAAATAGCCAAGACCATTACCTAGTTTTCCTCCTTTTTTTATCTTTGCGAAACTTTTGCAGGAAAGCAGGAGTTTTATGCTAAAAGCCCAGGTGGTGAAATTGGTATACACGCCAGCTTGAGGGGCTGGTGCTCGCAAGGGCGTGCAGGTTCAAGTCCTGTTCTGGGCACAATTTCAAATACAAAGCGGTTGACTACTTCACGTGGTCAACCGCTTTTT
>Ga0208544_10000556_pt1 | contig 28906 bp, 28 predicted proteins | sample DEB08_DNA_9_FD_184526 | JGI IMG/M metagenome (GOLD analysis project Ga0208544, IMG submission 184526) | Aqueous microbial communities from the Delaware River and Bay under freshwater to marine salinity gradient to study organic matter... | ecosystem: Environmental > Aquatic > Marine > Coastal ... | reverse complement strand
GTCCATTGTGATGACTGCGGCGTGGTGCCTGAAAAGCCCGAGAATTTGCCGATTGAGCTACCATATGACGTCACCTTTGATGTCCCCGGCAATCCGCTGGACCGTCACCCGACGTGGCGCGACTGCGCTTGCCCGTCTTGCGGTAAACCAGCCCAGCGCGAAACCGACACGATGGACACATTCGTCGATTCGTCCTGGTATTACGCGCGGTTCACATCACCAAATGCGACAACGCCAACCAATATGGAAGACGCCGCCTATTGGATGAATGTCGACCAGTATATCGGCGGGGTCGAACATGCGATCTTGCACTTGCTTTACAGCCGCTTCTTTGCGCGCGCGATGCATATGACGGGTCACTTGCCTGCGACCGCAGTCGAACCCTTTGATGCATTGTTCACACAAGGCATGGTGACACATGAAATCTACCAAACCCGTGATGACAAGGATCGTCCCGTTTATCACCTGCCCGAGGACGTAACCGACGGCAAATTGGCCGACGGTACCGAAGTTGAGATTATTCCGTCCGCCAAGATGTCCAAATCCAAAAAGAACGTCGTCGATCCTGATGACATCCTGGCCAAATACGGCGCCGACACTGCCCGCTGGTTTGTCCTGTCCGACAGCCCTCCGGAGCGGGACGTGGAATGGACCGCGTCAGGTGCCGAAGCCACGTTCAAGCATCTTAACCGTGTACACCGCGTGGCGGCAGAAATTGCCGCGATGGATTCGGGCACCACTGCAGACGATGATGATTTGCTGCGCGCCATGCACAAGGCCATCCATGATGTAACTATGGGCGTCGAGACTTTTGGTTTTAATGCTGCAATTGCAAAGCTTTATGCTTTCACAAATTCTGTCGCAAAGTCCAAGGCTGGCGGTACAGCAAAGCGTCAGGCAATGATGGTTCTTGCGCAACTGATGTCCCCGATGACCCCGCATCTTTCCGAAGAAATCTGGGCGATGCTTGGTGGTGAGGGCCTTATCGCCAATGCGCCTTGGCCCATTCCAGATGACGCGATGCTGGTCGAAGATACCGTCACGATGCCTATTCAGATCAATGGCAAACGCCGTGCCGAAATTCAGGTTCCTGCCGATGCCAGCAAAGAGGCCGTCACGGAAATTGCTTTGGCGCTGCGGGTCGTTCAAACTGCACTTGATGGCAACGCGCCTAAAAAACTGATCGTTGTCCCAGGCCGGATTGTGAACATTGTTATCTAATCGTCTCTCTCGCCGCGTTGCATTGCTTGGTCTTCTGGGCCTTGCAGGATGTGGCTTTGCGCCGATGTATGGCGACGGGGCAGCGACGCAGGGGATATTTGCGTTTGAAACAGACGAAAGCGTCTTGGGTTTTCGTTTGCGGGCACGGCTTGCAAACCGACTTGGACAAACGGCCAATCCACAGTTCGCCGTCAAAGCCACGTTGACGGTTTCGGAACGCGCCGCCACGATTACCGAAGGCAATGATACCTCACGATTGAACGTCATTGGCTCTGCTAACTGGTCATTGATTGACCTTGCAACCAACCAGCAGATCAAAACTGGCAAAGTTGAAGGTTTCACCAGCTACTCTGCTTCCGCATCAACTGTGGCGACGCAAACCGCAAAAGACGACGCTGGTGCGCGATTGGCAGTGATCCTGGCCGATCTGATTGCAACGCGTGTACTGGTGGCGACATCGGACCAGCCCTCATGAAGCTAACAGGTGGCGCTGCGGCGAATTACTTTCGCAAACCAGATCCAACGCACACCGCCCTTTTGATCTTTGGGGCGGATCCAATGCGCGTCGCAGACAAGCGACAGCAAGCAATCCTGGCCCTTATGGGTCCGCAAGGCGAAGAGGAAATGCGCCTGACGCGGATAAACGCAAGCGACCTTCGCAAGGATCCTGCTTTGCTGGATGACGCGATTAAGGCACAGGGCTTTTTTCCCGGTCACCGCGTTGCTTTTGTCGAAGACGCAACCGATGGCATGGCAAAGGTGATTGATGCGGCTTTGTCAGATTGGCAACAAGGCGACGCACAGGTCGTGATTTCAGCAGGACAGCTCACTGCAAAATCCGCCTTGCGTAAAGTTGTCGAAGGGCACCGCAACGCCGTAGCCATTGGTCTTTACGACGATCCGCCGACAATTGCCGATATCGAACAGGCGCTGGCCAAGACAAACATCCCCCAACCTGACCGCGACGTGATGGACGCGCTAATGGCGCTTGCCGCAACACTTGAACCTGGTGATTTTCGCCAGACGCTTGAGAAGGTCAGCCTTTATAAACGCGGCGATGATACGGCGCTAACCATCGCTGATATCATGGCGAACGCTCCGCAATCCGCCGAGGTTGATGTCGACGACGTCCTTGAAATCGTGGCGACTGGTCAGGCTGATAAGCTTGGGCCGTTACTGCGGAATCTTTATGCTCAAGGCGTCGCACCTGTCACACTCTGTATCGGAGCGATGCGGCACTTTCGGCTTTTGCACATCGTGGCATCTGATCCGGGTGGGCCTGCCTCGGGTATCGGGCGGTTGCGACCCCCTGTTTTTGGACCGCGCCGTGACAAGATCATACGCCAAGCCAGTCATTGGGGACGCGACAGGCTGGAACGCGCTTTGACTGCATTGACGGATGTGGATTTGCAGCTTCGTTCTGCGAACACCGCACCACCGCATGCGTTGATGGAGAGGACGCTGATCAGACTGGCAATGATGGCCCGCCGATAAGCTAGCCATTTCTGCCATTGTTATTGGATTGGTAATACTGATCGCGTGTTCTAGAAACACGCAGGGTCACTTGTGAATGTCTTGCTTCTTGTGCTTGGCGTCTTAACGACAATAGGCGACCGCGCCGCGCCCCGCCAATGAACCGGTCGCAAGGCAACCTGTAATCAAGTAGCCGCCCGTCGGTGCTTCCCAATCCAGCATTTCACCTGCGCAGAAAACGCCCGGATGTGATTTCAACATAAGGTCGTCCGTTAGAGCCGAGAATCGCACACCGCCTGCGGTTGAGATCGCCTCGTCCATCGGGCGTGGTCCGTCGTGACGCACGGGAAGCGCTTTGATCAGTTCAGCCAGATTATCGGGAAAGGGTCGTCCGAATTCTGACAAAAGCGCCATCTGCATCACGTCAAACCGCAAAACTTTGCGCAAATGGTTCGTGAGGCTGGTTTTGCCACGTGGCTTCGACAACGCCTGCCTGACGCGCGCAAGCGACCAATCGGGCATAAGGTCGATATATAACTGCGCACCTTCGCGCATTGCTTGCGACACCATATAGATGCCGCCGCCCTCAATGCCGTGTCTCGACAAAATGATTTCGCCACGCGACTTTTGCGTCCCAGCGGTCAATGCCACAGCTTTGACAGGTTTACCCAGATGGGGGGTCATATGGTCGCTCCATGTCACTCCAAACCCCATGTTTGCGGGTTGGAAAGGTGCGACATCTGGCAGTAGATACCCTGCCCACTTTCCGTCAGACCCCAACCGCGCCCAGCTTGCACCACCCAATGCCAGAACGGTCACCTTTGGTGACAACGTTGCGGAACCGTCCGGTGTACCGAACTGCAGCGCGCCCTCGTCCCAACCGTTCCAGTGCCAGCGGGTTTTGAATGTAACGCCCAAACCGCCCAGTCTTGCTAGCCATGCCCGTAGAAGCGGCGATGATTTCATTGATTTGGGAAACACCCGCCCCGTAGACCCTGTGAACAAGGGTTGGCCCAGATCACTTGCCCAAGCCATCACTTCTTTCGAACCAAATGCGGCAATCGCCTCTGCCATGGCCTCTGGATAGGCGCTTGCAAATTCGGCCTCGTGTTCTTCTTTGGTGATGTTCAGGCCCGATTTGCCAGCCATCAAGAACTTGCGCCCAACTGACGGCATCGCGTCGGCGACCAGCACAGACAGGCCCGACTTCGCCAATTGTTCGGCGGCCATTAACCCTGCGGGTCCAGCCCCAATGACAACTGCATCTGTCATTTTGGCATTTGCCCCTTAATTTCGATTACGCGGTGCGGGTACGGAATTTCAATGCCGTTGTCTTTCAGCGCGTTCCAGACAAGGAATAGCACGTCAGAGGAATACTTGTTCTTGCCGTCGTCGATCCCGTTGACCCAGAACTCGACGCAGAAATCGATCCCGCTGTCGCCAAATCCGCGCAATTCGCAATCCGGTCCTTCGGGTTCCTGCAGGACGCCCGGGTGGGTAGATACGGCTGCTTCGATGATAGCGGGGACCTTGTTGATATCGGTGTCATAGCTGACCGAAAAAGCCACTTCGAGCCTGTTGGCAGAGCCCGAGTCCGAATAATTCACGACGCGCGTGGTGATGAAATCTTCGTTCGGGACCACAATCCAGCGGCCATCGTAGGTTTCAAGGATCGTTGCACGGGCCGTCATCTTGATGATCGTGCCCGCCTCGCCGCCATCAAGTTCGACATAGTCGCCCACTGTCGCTTGGCCTTCGACCATCAGGATGACACCCGAAATAAAGTTCGACGCGATCTTTTGCAGGCCAAAACCAAGACCCACACCAACCGCACCACCGATCAAAGCAAGCGAACTTAGGCTAATCCCCATCACATTCATCAAGATCAGGAATGCGACCGCAAAGATCATGAATTCGGTCGACTTGATTGCCAACTGCCGGATCGCAGGGCGCATCCGCTGTTGTTCGATGTAGGCCGAGGATTGGGACGTTGACCATTGCCCCAGCCAGAACAGAATGCTGCCCGCAATCACGCCGCGCACAATTGCCAATGCAGAAAAGCTGATATTGCCAAGCCGGACGACCGCTTCGTCCAGTGCCGTTATCACCTGATCAAGGAACCCCACCGCGTAAAGCGCAGCAACAGGCACAAGGACATACCGCGCCAAAGTCCGCAAAAACGGGTCGGTGACAATGTGTTTGGCCAACGCCCGCGCCGCAAGAAACAAGAAGACACGTTTGCCAAAGGCAATGACAGCGCCTGAACCGAATAGCGACCGCGTGACGGTCTCTCCTATTGCCGTAAAGCCATACGCAAAAAGCGGCAGGAGCAGCGGCAGAAACCGCAGAATGAAACGCCGCGCTGTCGCGACGAGCGATTTGTTATCCGCATCCGGCGCCAAGAGCTTTGTCAGACGTGGCGCCACTATCCGGTTCGCTAGACGCGCCAGCAGGTAAGCACCAATCAGCAGCGCAAACTGCGACCACGCTGCCGGCGACAAAAGCCAATCCTGCGCGAGACTGACCGCTTGATCAAAGGCAACGCGTGCCTGATCCATCAGATTTGAAGGTTCCATCGCCGCTTTGCCTTTGTCACTTCAGTCTTTACGCAGTGCCATTTGACGCACTGAAAGTCTATTCAATCATGCCTTTGATCGCCGCAATATGACCCATATCAGCCAATTGAACGTCTTGACCCAGCGCATGTGCTGTCGCAATCAGATCCTCTGCAGGGACAAGCCTGTCGACCAAACCCCAGCTTAACGCCTCGTCCGCCAGTACTTTCTGGCCCGCCATCAAAATACATTTTGCGCGTGCAAGTCCGATCAACTGCGCCAGTCTTGCTGGATCAGATGGCTGCGGCAGGAAACCCAGTTTCATAACCGGATAAAAAAACTTGGCCGCAGGCACCGCGATCCGCAGGTCACAGGCCAGAACCATTCCAAACGCACCTCCAGCAACTGTCCCGTTCAAGGCCGCGATGCTAAGCCCCGGCAAAGCGGCGATTGCACTAGACAAACGTTCCCACACAGGATCCGTTGCAAGCCCTGCACGGGCCGCCTCCAGATCCGCACCAGCGCTGAAGACTGGACCAGTTCCGGTCAGGATGAACAGCTTTGCTGACTGTGCCGCTTCCGCAATATCGGCCAGTTCGGTCAGCATCTCGCGGGTCAGCGCACCTGCCTTATCAGGTCGGTCGATGGTGACGGTCCAAGTACCCCCGTCTTGATTGCAGTGGATCATATCAAGCCGACCTTGGCACGAATTGCATCTTCGCGCAGGCTGATGTCTTCGCCCAGATAGGCATCAGCGTCGGCGCTGCACATCCATAACAGCGTCCGCGCAGGCCATTCTGGTGGAATATGCACTGACCAATCAAGTTGGCTGATCGGATTGATCCCTGACGCCTTGATCTCGCGCTGCATTTGCGTCGCAACCGTTCCGGGTGACAATCCGAGGATACGCAGCCCCTTATCGCGAGCTTCTTTGTCAGCTGCGCGTGTCAGCATGTAGACGCCTGCCTTAGAGCTACAGTAGGCCGACCACCCCTCTACAGGACCATGAGCGGCGCCGGACGAGATGTTGATTATTGTGCCGCCACCTTGGGCGATCATTCCCGGCATGGCAGCGTGCAGGCCGTACATCACACCCTTGAGGTTGATATCAATGGTCTGCCCCCATGTTTCGGGATCGGTGTCTTGTAGATGCCCGATAGGATCGACCACGCCAGCATTGTTGATCAGTACGTCCAACTGCCCAAAGGTTGCAATTGTGTCAGCAACGGCGGCACTCACATCGCTGTATTTCGAAACATCACAGGGAAGTGCGATTGCCTTTTCGCCGATCTCTTGCGCAAGGTTCTGGATGTCGGCGGTACTTCGCGCAACAAGGGCAACGTTCGCCCCAGCCTCAGCAAAAACACGGGCGGCGGCGGCGCCAATACCACGGCTGGCACCTGTAATCAGCACTGTTTTACCGTTCATTGTCATGTTTTTCACACTTCTCCCTTTCGAATAGCCAAATCGGCGGCTACTTATTGCTTAATAGTATCGAAGCCAGGGTGCATCATAGAAAGCCCCGCCATGGTTCGAAAGATGTATACTGAGAGGGACATCATGACCAATTCATTTGGATTGCGTAGCGCAGTTTGTGCTGCAGCTTTACTTGCAGGCACCGCCGCCCATGCAGATTTAACAGCCGCACAAGTCTGGGAAGACTGGAAATCGCAGCTTGGACAGTACGGCGAAGAAAACCTGACAATAGGTGCGGAAGAGACATCCAGCGGGACAGTCACCGTTCGCGATATTACCCTTTCGCTTGTTGAAGAAGATGTTGTTGTCGAAATGACAATCGAAGACATCACCTTCAACGAACAATCGGACGGGTCCGTGCGTGTTACAATGGATGAAAGCTATCCTTTAACAATCACGAGCGTGGAAGGTGTGGTTGTCACGATCATGATGACCCAGAGCAATTTGGAAATGGTCGTCAGTGGTGATTCCGCATCAATGGATTACGCCATTCGTGCAGACAGCTACGAGATTGCATTCCAGGACGCTGTGGATGGCGATGTTACGATCAATGGCGATGCTCGTGTAATTGCCCGTGATCTGGCCGGGTCTTACAACGTCTCAAAAGATTCCATGCGCAATATCTCGAGCGATGCGTCAATCGGCTCTATCGATCTGCTTGTCGATTTTCAGGTTCCCGGTGGGGAAGGTGAATATGTAACCGCAGCGGCCAAGATCAATGGCATGCAAACCCAATCCGAGGCCGCTGTGCCACTGGAAATGGACCTCGAAAACCCTGACGACATTTTCGTCAAAGGGTTCTCTGTTGCTGGCGGCTACATCATCGATAGTGCAGACTACGTTTTCGACATCAATGCCGATGGCGATCAAGTTGCTGGCTCTGTCAGCACTGGCACCGTGACATTGACCGGCGAGTTGAACAGCAAGACCGTCGCTTACGAATCGCGAACCAACAACATCGCGGTGAACCTGCAAGCTAGCGAAGTCCCCTTGCCCATCGAGATTAGCCTTGCCGAGTATGGCTTCGGTTTCCGGATGCCAGTCGGCACAACAGACGCGCCCGCTGATTTTGGATTGAAGTTCGATCTGGTCGATCTGGTGATTGGCGACGTGATTTGGGACGTTTTCGATCCAAGCCAAGTCTTGTCGCGTGATCCGGCCACTCTCGAAATTGCGTTGACTGGTACCGCGCGCGCTTTGATTGATTTCCTTGATCCGGCACAGCAAGCTGCCATGGAAAGCACAGAAGTCCCGTTTGAACTGTCTTCGCTTTCGCTTGATACACTTAAGATTATGGCTGCGGGCGCATTGTTCACCGGCTCTGGAGCATTCACATTTGACAACAACGACATGCAAACCTTTGCGCCACTGCCCCGTCCTGAAGGCGATGCAACCTTTGAAATCACTGGCCTGAACAAGCTGCTTGATAACCTTGTAGCGATGGGTTTGGTCCCGGAACAAGAAATCATGGGCCCTCGCATGATGATGGGGATGTTTGCCCGATCAACTGGCGATGACCAGATGGCCATTGATGTCGAAATTGAATCCAGCGGTCAGGTCAAAGTGAACGGCAACCGTGTCCGCTAAGGGCTAAACATTGTTGAGTGGGGCGCGGGTGGCATCATCCGCGCCCTTTTCGTATGCGCCCTCACCTTGCGGGGCGGGCCCACGCGCACTAGGTCTAGGCCAAGCAAAGGACACCTGATGACCCAATCACTTTCCGACCTTTCCGAACAAATTCTCGCGGCTGCCCGCCGTGCAGGCGCTGATGCGGCCGATGCGATTGCAGTTGATGGCACGTCGCTTTCGATCACCGTGCGCGAAGGCGGTTTGGAGCAGGCAGAACGCTCTGAAGGGATCGATATCGGTTTGCGCGTGTTTGTCGGACAGCGTCAGGCCTGTGTGTCATCATCGGACACCAAAGCCAGTACATTAACCCAGATGGCCGAACGTGCAGTGGCAATGGCGAAAGAAGCACCCGAAGACCCCTTTGCGGGCCTTGCCGATCCGTCCCAACTGACCACCAATATTCAAACTGAAACGCTCGAATTATTCGACCCAAGCGATGAACCGGACCCTGCCGCCCTGCAAGAGGACGCAACCCGCGCCGAAGCCGCAGCCCTGCGCAATGCGGGTGTCAGTCAGGTCCAGTCTTCCTCTGCCGGGTATGGTCGCCGCCGCATTCATTTGGCCGCAACGAACGGGTTTTCCGCAGGCTATGCGCGCAGCGACCGTGGCCTGTCATGTGTCGCGATTAGCGGGACAGGCGCAGGAATGGAACGTGATTACGACTATGACAGTCGCGTGTTTCAGGCCGACCTGCGCGACGCAGATGAGATTGGCCGCATCGCCGCAGAGCGTGCTGTTGAACGGATCGGCGCAAAGAAACCAAAGACTGGCGCATATCCGGTTTTGTTTGACGAACGTGTCGCAAGCGCGTTGATCGGCAGCTTGCTGCAAGCGACCAATGGCATGATGATCGCGCGCGGTTCCAGCTGGTTGCGCGACGCAATTGGTGAACAGGTCTTGCCTGATCACCTGTCTATTATCGAAGATCCGCATCGCGCGCGCGTCACAGGATCACGGCTGTTTGACGCCGAAGGGCTTGCTACATCGCGTCGGGCGATTGTGGATAATGGCGTGCTGACAGGCTGGACCCTTGATTTGGCAACCGCCCGCAAGCTTGGCTTGGACAGCACCGCAAATGCGGCACGTGGCACGAGTTCACCGCCGTCACCTAGCCTGACCAACGTCAGCCTGACCCAAGGGCATCAGACGCGTGAAGAACTGATCAAAGAAATGGGCACCGGCCTTTTGGTTACTTCGATGATCGGCTCGACCATCAACCCAAACACGGGCGATTATTCGCGGGGGGCCGCGGGTTTCTGGATCGAAAACGGCGAAATCACCTATCCGGTCAACGAATGTACTGTTGCTGGCAATCTGCGCGATATGCTCAAAACAGTCATTCCGGCCAATGATGGCCGTACGCATCTATCGCGGGTGGTGCCGTCGCTACTGGTGTCAGGGCTGACCCTTGCCGGAGACTGACCTCACCCTGCTGATAAATGCAGCACGCCATGCAGGCGACATCGCAAAGAAGTACTTTCAAAACGACCCCAGCATCACCGACAAACCCGGTGGCGCTGGCCCGGTTACCGAGGCCGATCTGGCCGTGAACGCCATGCTCGAAGCATCGCTACGATTGGCGCGTACTGATTATGGTTGGCTGTCAGAAGAAACCGAAGACAACGCCGCCAGATTGAAAACCAAGCGGCAATTTGTGATCGACCCCATCGACGGCACCCGCGCGTTTATCAATCACAGCAAAGATTGGGCGCACGCGCTTGCCGTTGTCGAAGACGGCCTTGTGATATCGGCTGTGGTTTATCTGCCGATGCATGACCTGATGTTTGCGGCCTCAAAAGACGGCGGTGCAACGGTAAACGACCAACCCATCGCGGTAACGAACGCCGCGGTTGGCGATGCGACCGTCTTGGGTGCAAAGCCAAACTTCGAAGCCCGCTTTTGGAAAGATGGCGACGTGCCTGCGGTTGAACGGGCGTTTCGGTCATCGCTTGCCTACCGCTTATGTCTGGTCGCCCAAGGACAGTTTGACGGCATGATCACCTTGCGCCCGAGTTGGGAATGGGACATCGCCGCAGGGGCGCTGATCATTTCCGAAGCGGGCGGTGTGGTTTCTGACCAACATGCAGCCCCCTTACGGTTCAATAACCCGCACCCACAAGTACCTGGCGTTTTGGCTGCTGGCGCACAACTGCACGCTGCCCTTGCAGCCCGACTTGAGCCACAGCCCGCAAACACATAGTGTATGCAAGACTCTAGAACATACAAAGGTTTTCCCATGACACAGCGCCTACATCTCGTCTTTGGCGGAGAGCTGATCGACCCTAGCAAGAACGCGTTCAAGGACGTAGACGCGATTGATATTGTTGGCATGTTCCCGGACTATGCAACGGCCTACAATGCGTGGAAAGGTGCCGCCCAGCGCACAGTTGATAACGCACACATGCGTTATTTCATTGCACACATTCACCGCCTGCGCGACGAAGAAACACCGGCTTCCCCCACTGAAGAGCTCGGCAGTTAGGCCCAAAGCTAGGACCCGTTTATGGCAAGATCCCTTTCGATTGCCGCTTATCTGGCCAGTTTGGGATCCGCCGACGGGCACAGCACCCCGGTTACCCATCCGCGCCGCCCAGAGGGCACCATTATCTGGGCGCGGTGCAGCAATCCTGATCAACTGACCGCCGTTGAAACGCTTGAACGCAAGCTGTCGGCGGAAGGCGATCCAATCCATGTGATTGCGACTTTGCATAAATGGCAGCCCGATCACGCACCACGCGCGTTGCCTGAACCGCGTGGCAAAGATTTCATTCGCAAGTTCATCGGGCATTGGCAGCCTGCAATGTGCATTTGGATCAGCGGCGACCTCGACGCGCTGTTGATGACCGAAATACGCAAGGCTGGTCTGCTCAGCATCCTTGTCGATGCGACTTCTGACGGTTTGGAAACGGTCGCTGGCAGGTGGGTGCCCGGTGCGATCCGTTCTTTGTTGTCGGAATTCGAGGCGATTTGGGCGCTTGATCAACAGGCTGCCGACAGGCTCTTGCGGGCCGGAGCACCCGAAGAACGCATATTGATAACCGGCGCGATGGAAGACTGCGCACCGACCCTGCCCTGCAACGAAGCAGAGCGCAGCGAACTGGCGCGCGCCATTGGGACACGTCCCGTTTGGCTAACCGCCGCCGCACAGCTTGAGGAATGGCGTGACCTTTGTACCGCGCAGCAAGTTGCCAGTCGTAGAACACACCGCCTTTTGTCGATTATTGTACCAGCTGATCCCGCCGATGCCGCCCCTATGGCCGACTATATGGGCCAACTCGGGTTTCAAACAGCGTTGCGATCAGACCAACCTGACCCGTCAGATGTAACGCAGATTTATATCGTTGATACAGACGAAGAACTGGGCCTTTGGTACCGGATTGCGCCAATCACCTATATGGGCGGCACATTGCACGGCAGCAGTTGCCGTGACCCCTTCGAGGCAACAGCACTGGGATCAGCCGTACTTTATGGCCCACATATCGCCCCGTTCCAGCGACATGCCGCACGACTGAATGCGGCCGAAGCGTCTGTGTTAATCCGCTCTGGAGCCGATCTTGGTCCAGCCATTGAAGGCCTTCTGTCCGTCGATAGAACGGCACAACTGGCGCACAGCGCTTGGGATGTGACATCGCGCGGGGCGAATGTTACGAACCGGATTGCCGCATTTATCCAGTTGCGGCTGGAAGAGTTGGTTCCTTGATGCGCGCCCCATTATTCTGGTTCACCCCACCTGATCGCCCTGCAGTTTTGGCGCGCGCACTCGCCCCAATTTCTGCGCTCTTTGCTGCAGGAACGGCAAATCGCCTGCGCCGCCCGCCTAAAATCAAAGCCGACATTCCTGTCATCTGTGTTGGCAACATCAATGCCGGCGGCACGGGCAAAACCCCGACGACGATTGCATTGATCGAACGTCTAATTGCACGCGGGCACACGCCTCATGTTGTATCGCGGGGTTATGGCGGCACCCTTGAGGGTCCTGTTCGCGTGGATGAACGCGCACATAAGGCGGATCAAACAGGTGATGAACCACTTTTGCTGGCGGCTTTTGCGCCGACTTGGGTCGCCAAGGACCGCGCAGCAGGCGTGCAATGCGCGCAAGACGCTGGCGCGGATGTTGTGCTGATGGATGACGGGTTTCAGAATCCGGACGTTGCCAAAGATCTATCGATCGTGGTGGTGGATGCCATGCGCGGCTTTGGAAACGGGCGGGTCATGCCGGCGGGGCCTTTGCGCGAAACGGTTGATGCGGGAATGAAGCGTGCTGATCTGGTGTTGTCGATTGGACCGCCAAGCGCCCAAGATCGCTTTGCCGCACAATGGTCGTTCAACGTTCCGCATCTCGTCGGGCATTTGGCCCCTTTGCCAACAGGCATGCCGTGGCGTGATCTGAAACTTCTGGCCTTTGCAGGTATCGGCCATCCTGAAAAGTTCTTTGTAACTTTACGCGATATGGGCGCCGATCTTGTGCGGGCCGAAGCGCTTGGGGATCATCAGGCATTGACGAATACGCTTATGAAACGGCTCGAGGTTGAAGCTGCGGCACAGCGCGCCCAACTTGTCACAACCGAAAAAGACGCGGTGCGACTACCGGATAGCTTTCGCATGAAAGTACTGACGTTGCCGGTCCGCTTGCAACTTGTGGATTGGACGCCGATTGATCGTGCTTTCGCGCGATTAGGGCTTTAGTCCAACAACCCCTGATCCTGTCCCAGTTTAGGTGACGGAGTTCGCGCGGTTGATTCTGCATCTGAAAACGAAATCGGCAAACGCACTGACGGCACGCCGTCTAAATCAATCTGCATGCCGCGATGAAAAACCTGCGGATCGGCAAAGGTCTCTGACATATCGTTGATTGGACCCGCAGGAACGCCATGCGCTTCGCAGGCGGCAAGAAGGTCCAGTTTTGTCCATTGCGTTGTTTTTGCAGACAGCAGTTTTTCCAATGCATGGCGATTGGTCAGGCGCGTCGCATTGGTAGCGTAGTCAGGATGAACTGCCAGTTCGGGCAGCCCCAAAAGCGCGCAAAACTGGCGGTATTGTCCATCGTTGCCACTGGCCACGATGATGTAACCATCAGCGCAATCAAAAACCTGATAGGGTACGATATTTGGATGCGCATTCCCGAGCCGCTTTGGGGCGTTACCTGTCGCCAGATAGTTCATTGCCTGATTTGACATGACGGCCGTCGCTACATCCATTAATGCCATGTCGATATGTTGGCCTTTGCCGGTCGTTTGGCGTTGATGCACCGCTGCCAGAATACCGGTGCAAGCATAGATGCCGGTGAAAATATCAGTGACAGCAACGCCGACCTTTTGGGGTTGTCCGTCCGGATCACCAGTGACCGACATCAGCCCAGACATGCCTTGGATAATGTAATCATACCCCGCACGTCGCGCATAAGGCCCGTCTTGACCGAAGCCCGTGATCGAGCAATAGATCAATCGCGGGTTTAATTGCGAAAGGCTGGCATAGTCCAAACCGTATTTCGCTAAACCGCCAACCTTGAAGTTTTCGATCACGATGTCTGCATCAGCGATCAGCTTGTGCACTTGCGCTTGACCTTCGACATTACGAAAATCAATCACAACGGATTTCTTGCCGCGATTGCAGCAGTGGAAATAAGCCGCGGTTTCTTCGCCATCGTGGGTGATAAAGGGCGGGCCCCATTGGCGCGTATCATCGCCTTGGGGACTTTCCACCTTGATGACCTCGGCCCCGAGATCGGCAAGTGTTTGTCCGGCAAGCGGGCCCGCAAGGACCCGCGCCAATTCGATTACTTTCAGACCTGCCAGAGGCTGCATGTGATGTCTTTCAATTCAAACCTAAGCTTAACTTAGCCCAGCTTGCCATCCAAGACCTCAGCAAATTCATCATAGGCCATGTTTGAATATTTCTGCCCGTCGATCAGGAATGTCGGGGTAGAATTGATTCCATCGCGGTCGGCGTTCTCTTGATACCATTTGAACAGGGCTTCGGCCTTGGCGCCATTGCTTAGGCAGGCATCCAAAGTAGCATCGTCCAAACCGGCAGTTTTTGCCAAACGGCGCAGGTCTTCTATGACTGTCGCGGGATCACCCGACGCCAGCCATGCACGCTGTTCAGAATAAAGCAGTTCCGAGAACGCAAAGAAAAAGTTCGGGTCATCGCTACAACGTGCAATCATCGACGCCCACAGTCCGGGGCGGTCGAAATAGACTTCGCGGTAAACAAAGCGGATCCGGTCATTCTCGATGTAGTTGGTCTTGAGCAATTGATACTGGTTCGCATGGAACGAAGCACAATGCGGGCAAGTGAAAGAAGCGTATTCGATCACTTCTACAGGCGCATCAGGATTGCCCTGCACCATTTCAATCACCTCGGGCAAAGCGCCGTCAGTGGTCTGTGCGAAAGCAGCACCGGGCAGTAGCCCCGTCTGCGGATCAGGCCGTGTCAGTGTCCAGCCGGCACCCAAGGCCACCAAAGCACCGCCACCTGCGGCCAAAAGAGTTCTGCGTTCCATATCTACCTCAAGTTTGCGAGTTTTGTTTGTGTATCACGTTCGCGCCAAGCGTTGCGAGGGCTGTACGTAAAGCGTCGCTTTCTATTCCATCAGATAGGGACTTTGCGGTGGATTGCACGGCCTCTGACGGTGTTTTCTTCGCCTTGGGCGCGGGCGAGAATGCTACGCGTCCGTCGGCAAAACCTGTGGGGGCGGTCTGGGTGATCCGCACGCGCGAAATTGCGCGGTAGCCGTAGCAGGCGTTCACCTTCTCGCGAATCTGTTCTTTTTGCATTTCCAGCATCGGCGCTTGCGCGCCCGTGGTTAGCAATGTGAGCGTCGCACCCATGCCGCCTTTGCCGTAGCTTACATTCACAGGGGTAGCGATTTGTGCGGTAGCCTCGCCCACAACCTCGGTCCAGTGGGTCAGCAGGCGGGTCACAGCAAAGCCTCTCTCTTCGCTGGCGTGGCGAATGCTTGTCTGCATCAACGTCGCCGCGCGGGAAAATCCGCGCGTGGTGCTTTTTGGACGTGGTTGTTTCATATCTAAGAACTACTCTATGACAGATGACGCGCCAAGTCAGCGTTCGGAAAATGACAGGTAAATAAACATTGCGTGACCTTAGCCGCGAACTTTTGGATTGGTATGACACCCATGCCCGCGAAATGCCTTGGCGTGTGGCACCAAGCGCCCGCAAGGCTGGCGTATTGCCCGATCCATACGCCGTTTGGATGTCAGAGGTGATGTTGCAGCAAACCACAGTTGCTGCCGTGCGTGATTATCACCGCAAGTTCCTGTCAATTTGGCCTACCGTCCAAGATCTTGCTGCGGCAGACGACGCCGATGTGATGGCTGCATGGGCAGGACTTGGTTATTATGCGCGCGCGCGAAACTTGCTGAAATGCGCCCGTGCAGTTGTTGCAGATCACGGCGGCGTTTTTCCCAATAACCACGAAGCGTTACTGACATTGCCCGGCGTTGGTCCATACACGGCCGCTGCGGTTTCAGCCATCGCCTTTGACCAACCTGAAACCGTTGTCGATGGAAACGTTGAACGTGTGATGTCGCGTCTTTACGATGTCCACAATCCACTACCAGCCTCAAAGGGTGAATTGACAGCGCTGGCCAAGGAATTGACCCCTGCACATAGGCCTGGTGATTATGCTCAGGCGGTCATGGATCTAGGCGCGACGATCTGCACCCCGCGCAATCCGGCTTGTGGCATTTGTCCTTGGCATGCACCGTGCAAAGCGCGACAGGCTGGCACGGCACCTGAACTGCCCAAAAAGACACCCAAGAAGAAGACGCCGACGCGCTTTGGGATCGCTTATGTCGCGCGTCGCGCGGACGGTGCTTGGTTGCTGGAAACCCGACCTGATTCTGGATTGCTGGGCGGCATGCTTGGTTGGCCCGGATCAGACTGGAGCGATGACCCGACCCCTGCGCCACCTCTTATGTCGGAATGGAAAGAACTCGACGCCGAAGCACGGCATACGTTCACGCATTTTCACCTCCGCCTGAAAATCATGACAACGCGCGTAAGCGTAGGCAAGAGCCCTACACGCGGCGTTTTTGTACCGCACACTGCATTCAGTCCGACCGCGTTACCGACAGCCATGCGGAAAGTTTATGATCTCGCGTCCCTGACGCTACGCGATGATTGAGCATTGGGGCGCTGCCCACTATCTTGCGAAGAACCTCATCGGAGTTACGTCATGACCGCCATTCCGGCCTCAGCAAAAGTTGCGCACTGGCGCACGGCGATGCCGTTTTGGATGTCCCTTGGGCTGATACCTGTGGCAATTCTTGCTGCCGTCTATGGTGGCTGGTTCATCGCTTTGCTGCCGTTATCGGCTTGGTATTTGTTCACTGCTCTTGATTACGTTGTGGGCAAGAACACCGAAAATCCAGACACTAACACGCCCGACGATCAACTATTCTGGTACCGGTTAATTACCTTGATCTGGGCGCCGCTTCAAATTGTGACGATTTTTGGTATTCTGGCCTATGTCACCGCGACCAACCATTTGGCGGGTTGGGAAGAATGGGCGCTATTTGCCGCGCTTGGCATTTTGTCGGGTACGGTCGGGATCGTCTATAGCCATGAATTGATGCATCAAAAGCCAAAGATCGAACGTTGGCTGGCCGACATCTTGCTTGCCTCTGTCCTCTACGCACATTTCCGGTCTGAACATTTACTGGTCCACCACCGCTATGTCGGCACCCCGCGTGATCCTGTTTCAGCGCGCTATGGTGAAAGCTTTTATCGGTTTTTCTTGCGTGTGTTGCCTGCATCGCTGCTGTCATCGTTCAAAGCAGAAAAGGGCATGCTGGCTCGTAAAAACCTGCCGTGGCATCACAAATCCAACCCGTTCTGGCAGTACTGTGGCCTGCAGGCGGGATTCTTATTGCTCGCTGGACTGATCGGCGGTTGGTGGGGTGTTTTCCTGTTCGCGACGCAGGCGTTCTGGGCCGTGTTCCAGTTGGAACTTGTGGATTACGTCGAACATTATGGTTTGACGCGTAAGCACTTGGGCGACGGTAAATACGAACATGTGCTGCCGCGCCATTCGTGGAACGCGACGCAGAAAGCGTCAAACTGGTTGCTGATCAATCTGCAGCGCCATTCCGATCACCACTATAAACCCACCCGACGGTTTCCGTTGCTGCAAACCTACGGCGATGACGAGGCCCCACAGATGCCATACGGCTATCCCGTCATGACGATGATCGCACTTGTGTCTTTCGCTTGGAAGAAAGTGATGCACCCGCACGTCAGAGAATGGCGGGCACGTCATTATTCCGAGATCAAGGATTGGGAGCCGTATAAGACAGCAAGCAATCCGATGCCGCGGTAGGTGTCCGACAGGTCTGTTAATTGGGGATAAAGTTGACGATTACCTGAACAAACCATTAGCCTTAGGGGACAAATTCCGATTGCGTTAGTATTACTGCCAGAGGAGTCCCGATTTTGTCATTCCAGCTTTCAGGCAGCGCACCAGAGATTTACGAGAATACCATGGTGCCGCTTTGGTTTGGGCGTTGGGCCAAGGCGTTGCTTGAACTGGTATCTTTGAAGTCTGGTGAAAGGATCCTCGACGTAGCTTGTGGCACAGGCGTCACCACCAGATTAGCCAAGAAAGAAGTTGGCGCAGACGGAGAAGTGATCGGGCTGGATATTAACGCTGGAATGCTTTCGGCGGCGCGTGAACTATCCACTGATAAGGATATCGTCTGGATGGAAAGCGATGTCGTGAACGTTGCGCTGCCTTCACATCACTTTGATGCTATCATCTGCCAGCACGGTTATCATTACTTTCCAGATCAACCAGCGGCCCTGAAAGAGTTTCACCGCCTACTCAAACCATCAAGGCGCATTGCGATTTCTATATGGGACGGACACAGCGCATATACCCAATCGCTGTGTTCAGCAGTCGAAAAATTCATATCGCCCGATGTTGCGGGCAAACAACGTAGTCAGCGCGAAACTCCTACAGCCCGAGCACTTGAGGCAGGCGCAACACAAGCAGGATTTAGCAATGTCTCGGTCATTCGTCAGGAATTGGTGATCAGTGTTCCTTTGGCCGCTGAATTTGTCCCTCTCCATCTTGGTTCAATGCCGATTGCGCCTGCTTTTCTCGATCTTACTGACAACGAGAAAAAGGCTCTTGTCGCCGATGTTGCCCATTCACTTGAGAGTTATGTCGTTGGTGATCAGCTTGTCTATCCAGATGCCGTCAATGTCATAACGGGCATAAAATAGCGGCATATCGGGCAATTTGTCGGGATTCTGCGTCAGGTAGACTTGCACTTTACTAACCACCAAAAAAAACCCCGCCATCACAAAGGACAGCGGGGATAAAGTTAGTGCACGCGGGCCGTCCCTCATCGGGATAGCTTGCCGCAGGCACCGGCGGTATCAACTTTGGTGAAGCAGTCATTTGATCCAATATGGAGTCGGTTATTCGCTTCCTCTGGTCAGGCTTTACCTGCCTTTGAATGCGAAAACCCCTAAGTCTTCCATTGATGTAAGATCAAACGCCTTTAGTGCTTCGCCATCTCTGAGCGGATCTGCTGGCGTAGCAGATCAATGGGCACTTTTTGCCCGTCGCGTTTAAATTGCCAATAGGTCCAGCCATTACAGCTTGGCGCGCCCTCAAGATGGGCACCGACCTGATGGATTGATCCTTTGATGTCGTCACCGATCAACGTGCCATCGGCGCGGACCTTTGCTTTGTGACGACCGTTCATGCTCCACAATTCTTCGCCCGGGCGCAGCATGCCGCGTTCAACCAAAACGCCAAAGGCGACGCGTGGTTCGGCACGTTTTGAGGTCGAAACCTCCAACGCTTCTTTGTCGAACTTGCGGGTGTTCTTGATGCGCTTTTCGGCGACCTTGCGGTACGCTTCTTCGCGTTCAATTCCGATGAAGTCACGGCCAAGCATTTTTGCGACGGCGCCCGTGGTGCCAGTCCCGAAGAAGGGGTCAAGGACAACATCACCAGGGTTCGTGGTGGCAACCAGTACGCGGTGCAGCAGGGATTGTGGTTTTTGTGTTGGGTGCGCCTTATCACCCTCATCGTTCTTGATCCGCTCGTGACCGGTGCAAATAGGCAGAACCCAGTCCGACCGCATTTGAACACCTTCGTTCAGCGCTTTGAGTGCTTCGTAGTTGAATGTGTACTTACTGGCCTCTTCTTTAGACGCCCAGATCAGTGTTTCATGTGCATTCGTCAAACGCTTGCCACGGAAATTTGGCATCGGATTGGATTTGCGCCAGACAACATCGTTCAGAATCCAGAACCCTTGGTTCTGCAGTTCGGCACCCATGCGAAATACGTTGTGATAGCTGCCAATAACCCAAATCGCGCCATTGGGTTTCAGCAAGCGACGGGCGGCTTTCAGCCAAGCCTTGGTAAATTGGTCATAGACCTTAAAGCTGTCAAACTGGTCCCAAGCATCATCGACAGCGTCGACCTTGGAATTATCGGGACGATGCAGATCGCCCTTCAGCTGAAGGTTATAAGGGGGGTCTGCGAAGATCAGATCGACAGAGCCCGCAGGCAGACTGTTCATCCGGTCAATACAGTCACCATCAAGGATCGTGTTCAGGGGGAGCGTTTGCACGCTCTTCATTTTGGTTTTGATCGTCATAACTTGCCTCTAAGCCCGGCGGGTGACCCGCTCTCTGGTTAAGGACATACTGAGTCAGAGACGATTCGCTGTCAAAATGTTTATTGAATCAACCACTTACGATTTTATCTTGATACAAGATATGGTGTATAGGTTTGAAGGAACGTCTATGGTGGGGGGTGACCCCGAAACGCTCTAACCCCAATTTATGCTGGGCTGTGGGGTATCCAGCGTTCTTGTCCCAGCCGTAGTGCGGAAACTGTTGCGCCAAATCCACCATGTGTCTGTCGCGCCACACCTTGGCCACGATGGAAGCCGCCGAAATCGAAAGGCTGCGCGCATCGCCTTTGATGATCGTCTCCGACGACAAGACAAGTCCACGCGGGATCATGTTGCCATCAATCAGCGCGTGATCTGCGGGCTGACGCAATCCGGCAAGTGCGCGGACCATCGCAATATGGGACGCCCGTAGAATGTTGTGTTCGTCAATCTCGGCTACCGTCGCTTCGGCCAAAGAGACGTCGGCCACCGCCATGATCTGATCATAAAGCGTATCGCGGCGTTTGGCGGTAAGCTTTTTGCTGTCATTCAATCCATCAGGAACGTTGTCGGGATCAAGGATCACGGCAGCGGCACAAACAGGTCCCGCCAATGGACCGCGTCCGACCTCGTCTACACCTGCGATATGCACAAAGCCGCGCAGACGTGCGGCTGTCTCGAAACTGAAATCAGGTTGGGTCATGGGTTTAGTGACCAGATGTGCCAGATCACTGCAAGGTAAAAAGGGGCAGAGAACCATGTCCGTACTCTCTGCCCCGTGAGGGTGGTTGACCTTTGACGCACTAAGCAGCGCCTTGTTCGTTCGGTCAAACCCCAAGGTGGCGCGGCAACTGGGGCGAGCGGCCGCGCTTCTTCACGACGTTTTTAACGACGCGTAGATCGGTAACCCTGTTCTTGCAGGCAAAGCGGATCAAAGCCGCTGCGAGGACCATTGGACGTATAAAGGCGCACAGCACAGCGTTCAGGCAGGCGGTTCACGCGGGCATAGTTTCGTTCAAGGCAGCGCTGAACGAACATGCGCTGGGTGCCAAAGCGGGTCTCTACGGTACGCAGGCATTCGCGGGGCAGATCACGATTGCGCGCATGGTCACGTTGACGCGGGCGGTTCAGGTCGGCCCAACTATTATTACGATTACTGCGGTCATGCACTGTCTCGGTCTGTTGGGACCTACGGTCACTGCGTTTGTTATTGTCGATGACGGCACCAATTGCAGCAATCGCTGCGATACCGAATATGAGTTTTCCAACATCGTCACGGTTCATCCCTTGGGCTTGCACGGGGGCCGCGCTAACAAGGGTAAGTGACAGGGCGGTTATTCCTGCGATCAGAGGCTTATACATGGGGCTTGTCCTTCAGTTCAGGTGCCGTCGTGGTGGCGATGGAATGAACTTGGGAGCAGACCGACATGCCAGACAATAACGGGGGATGGTTATGCGATTGCCATCGCGATAACATGAGGCGTTATTGAATATCAGATTGGCTTGGGATCAGTTGGGCACATGAAACATCTTTCTTTCTCACTCTGCCTGCTGATGCTAGGTACAACCGCTGCGCAAGCCGCCTGCTACGCTGATTACAAAGCCAAGCAAGACGGCCCGCTGCGCCTTCATTATGGCGTCGCCGAAGTGAGTGGTGATTGCACCACTGATTCTGCGGCTAGCCAATTGGACGGACGACTTGGTGATAATGGCTGGCAGCTGTTGAATGTTCTGGGCGTCTTTGACGATGCAGGACTTGATGAAAGAAAGGATAGCGCAGGTGAGTACTTCCTCCGCTTCTGAAGCACGTGAAATTGGTAGCCGGATTGTCGTGATGGGAATCGCGGCAATTGTTGCGATCTTGGCGATTGCAGCGATATTGCTGTTCATCAATCTACCCGATGCCAACGCATTCAACATGCGGGTCGAGCAGTTGTTTGTTGAAAACGATACGCTGACTGGCAACGCGGAAATAAAGCTGCTTGAAATCCTTGCAGGGTCAGGCACGGCATTTTCTGACACGCTGGCATCTTACCGCTTTGTTATTTTTGTTTTGCTGATCTTTGCGACAGCCCTTCTTGTGGCCGCAGTCGCGTTTCTGGTTATGCTGATCGCCATGAACCGCCGCATGGGCCGGATTGAACGTCAGGGGATCGAGGTGAATTCGCTTACGATCAGTCGCGATGAAAAAGCCGTCTATTTGAATGATTTCGAATTCAAGCTGACAGATGCAGCAATTGAAACGCTATCGGTGCTGGCAGAGGCTCGCATGGACGACGAAGTGTTGACAGGCGCAGAAATCGAAGGTGTGATTTCTGGCCGCGATCCGTCCGATTGCGACGAAGCCGCTGGTGCCACACGCATCAAGCGCCTGCGCGACACACTAGGCAATCAGATGATGAGCGAACTTCTGGTCAAGAACATCGCCCGCAAGGGTTATATTCTTGCCATCGACAAAGACGTCATCCGGATGATCTGAAGCTTTGAGGGCAATAAACCCCGTGGAACCGTTACATCTGCCTAAATAACGTAACGTAAGAAGCGGTTATGCCTGCTTTGCGGGCAGTTTCGGAACATGAAATGAAATTTTCCGCATTTTTTTCACATTCCTCCATATATACCGAGACTGTAATTAGTTGGTGTTGGTTTAGTCAGTTCTTTCCTGTCTACAGGCGCAGCGGGTCACACCTCGCTGCGTCCAGACAGGGGAAATAATCGCCATGACGAACCTTTAATGCATCGTTTTGGCCTGCAGATCTTTGCAGCAAATAATGCGCTGTCCAGCGATGGCATTATCAACATGGTCTGCCCAATTGTCGATTTTCGCGATAATGCCGATATCACTTTTGAAGGATCCGTTATCGTCGAGCCGAGCTTGATGCCGCAGCGGAGGTCCGAAACACAAACAAACCGATCCCCCGTTCTTTGCGATCTAGTCTCGTCTCAGCGTATCTCCAGCGGACAGCGTCGGGCTGAGTTCGACAATCGGCCCATCTGGAACTTCGTCACCACGGTTCAAAGCCGCAACAATCTGCGCCGCTTTAACGCCAATCTCACGGCGGCATGCATCCATCGTGGCAAGCTGCCGCGGAAGGCCGTCCAATAGCTCTACGCCGTTGAATGCAGCAATTCCAACTTTGCCCGGAATATCTATTCCCCGCTCAAGCAGATAAAGCAGTCCGCCAGCACCAATCATATCGTTGGAATAATAGAGAAAATCCAGATCCGGCGTGCGTTCAATCATCTTTGCTGTCATCTCGCGACCCTTGGCAAGTGCGGACCCGCCAGAATAGAATTCCTGATCAGCAATTTCGATACCGGCCTTCGCTAGCGTGCGCGTAAATCCCTCGAAACGTTTTCGTGCACGGTGATCCAATGGCATCTTGGTGCCCATGAAACCGATGCGTTTATAACCTGCGGCGATGATTTCTTCGGCCATCTTGCGGCCTGCACGTCGGTGCGAAATCCCAACGCAATGATCAATCGGTTCGCCGTCAACGTCCATAATCTCGACAACGGGAATGCCAGCTTGGCGCAACATGGCGCGCGATGCTTCAGAATGCTCAAGACCCGCAATAATGACGCCAGATGGTCGCCACGACAGCATTTCAAACAACACTTTTTCTTCTTTTTCCGGCATGTAGTCAGTCACGCCCACCACCGGCTGCAAATCCGTATCTTCCAGCACTTCAGAAATACCAGCGAGCACTTCTGGAAACACCATATTGCCCAACGAAGGAATAATAACAGCAACAAGGTTCACGCGCTGCGACGCCAAGGCGCCTGCAATCTTGTTGGGCACATATCCCAAACGCTTTGCGGCATCTTGGACTTTTTGTCGGGTTGTGGCGCTGACATCCCCTTTGTTGCGCAAAACACGGCTGACTGTCATTTCGCTGACACCGGATGCTTCGGAAACATCACGCAGTGTCAGGGGGCGCTTGGAAGTATTCGTCAATGGAGCGTTCCTGTTAGTCGTTTCCCTATTGTTATCCGCCCTTTGACACAAAAGCTAGCGGGCGGTGACCGTTGACCCGATGGTGAAACGCATGCATTGAAGGATCGCGTGGTCCCGTGGCTCAACTGGATAGAGCAGCCCCCTCCTAAGGGGCAGGTTGCAGGTTCGAATCCTGCCGGGGTCACCAATGCTCCCTCGATACCTCAACAACCGGTTAAAATGCTTGCGCTAACATTATCTGCGCCTGGTTCTGTTGACGCCCTCTCACGGCCATGTTTGACTGGGCTTTCAGTCTAGTGCTGCAAACCAACGGGTCGGAGTTTTTAAGATGGCAAGCAAGCTCCCTGATTATTTGACGCCAGGCGACGTTTCTGCCCTGAACGCCGGCACTCATCCCGCTCCTTTTACTATCCTCGGTCCCCACAAGAGTGGAACCCGTCGCTGGGTCACAACATTTCAGCCCGACGCTGTGGAGGTGGTCGCAACAGTTGGCGGAAAACAAACTGAACTGAACCGCATTGATGGCGCTGTTTTTGCGGCCCCTGTCGCAGGTAAAGCCTACACGTTAACGATGCGCTATGCGGACGGGTCTGAATACACGACCCATGACCCTTTTGCTTTTGCTGCTATGCTGACAGACTTTGACCAATATCTGGTTGGCGAAGGTACCCACAAAGAGCTTTGGCGCGTTCTAGGTGCACATGTCACGAAACATCAACGCGTCGACGGCGTGCATTTCGCTGTTTGGGCGCCCAACGCTCAGCGGGTCAGCGTGATAGGTGATTTCAACAACTGGGATGCACGACGCCACCCTATGCGTCCAGCGGGTCAAACTGGCGTCTGGGAAGTCTTTTTGCCAAGTATCGGCGAGGGCGCGCATTACAAGTACCAAATTACCGCGGCCAACGGACAGGTTTCCCAAAAGGCCGATCCTGTCGCATTCGGGTCGCAGCACCCGCCTGAAAAGGCGTCCGTCGTGCGCGATATTTCAGGCTATGGGTGGAATGATCAGGCGTGGATGAAGTCACGTGCCAAACGCGCAGATCGCGCCAGCCCGATTTCGATTTACGAGGTCCATTTGGGATCTTGGCGGCGGCGCTATGATGATAACGGCAGGCCGCTTAGTTACAAAGAACTGGCGCGCGATCTGGTGTCCTACGTCAATTACATGGGCTTTACGCATATCGAACTGATGCCCGTGTCCGAGTTCCCTTTCGATGGATCATGGGGCTATCAGCCTGTGGGCCTTTATGCGCCGACAATCCGGTTTGGGCCCCCACACGAATTCCGCGATTTTGTCGAGGCCGCGCATAACGCGGGTATCGGCGTCCTGCTGGATTGGGTTCCGGGGCATTTCCCGACCGATGATCACGGGCTAGCGCAATTCGACGGCACCGCCCTTTACGAACACGCCGACCCGCGCGAAGGGTTCCACCAAGACTGGAACACGCTGATCTATAATTACGGGCGCCGCGAGGTGAAAAACTATCTGGTCGCCAACGCGCTTTATTGGCTGAAGGAATACCACCTTGACGGGCTGCGTGTCGATGCGGTGGCGTCGATGCTGTACCGCGATTATTCGCGCAATGACGGCGAATGGGTACCAAACAAAGACGGTGGCCGCGAGAACTATGAGGCGATCGCGTTTCTGCAAGAAATGAACATCGCAACCTATGGTGCCGACCCAAGCATTATGACGGTAGCAGAGGAAAGCACGTCTTTCCCTGCTGTTTCGCAACCTGTCCACACGGGCGGTCTGGGTTTTGGTTACAAGTGGAACATGGGTTGGATGAACGACACGCTGCGGTACATGGAAACCGATCCAATCTACCGTCAGCACCACCATCACCTGATGACCTTTCCTATCGATTGGGCGTTCACAGAGAATTTCATCCTGCCGATCAGCCATGACGAGGTCGTACACGGCAAAGGGTCGATGCTGACCAAAATGCCGGGAACAGACTGGGAGAAATTCGCGAACCTGCGTGCCTACTATGCGTTCATGTGGATGCAGCCGGGCAAAAAGCTGCTGTTTATGGGCTGTGAATTTGCGCAACCGGAAGAATGGAACCACGACAAGGAATTGAATTGGGGTGCTGCAGAATTGCCTGCGCACAAAGGCATTCAGCATTTGATCCGTGATCTGAACGGACTCTACCGCGATAATCCGGCGCTTCACGTCAATGATTGCGCCTCGGACGGTTTCGCTTGGCTGAGCAATGACCCGACACAATCTACGATTGGTTTCATGCGTTACGGCGCAAAGGATGACGCGTCCGTACTGGTGATGTGTAACTTCACACCCGTCGCGCGCGATGCGTTCCAAGTGGGTGTTCCAAGCTCGGGTTTCTGGGAGGAAATCTTGAACACCGACGCCGCCGTCTACGGAGGCGACAATCGCGGGAACTTGGGCGGCTGCGCATTGCAAGATGTGCCAGCAGACGGGCATCCGCAATCCGTCACGATGACGCTGCCTCCACTTTCAGTGGTCGTACTACGAAAACGCGATACAATTAAATAATCATTAGGGGGGAACGACATGCCGACAAAGCGTATTACACAAAGGTCCATGGTTTTCGTATTGGCTGGTGGCCGCGGAAGCCGCCTTAAGGAACTCACAGACCGCCGCGTAAAACCTGCCGTGCCTTTTGGCGGCAAAGCGCGGATTATCGACTTTGCCCTGTCGAACGCCATGAACTCTGGCATTCGCAAAATGGCGGTGGCGACACAATACAAAGCCCACAGCCTGATCCGCCATACCCAACGCGGATGGAACTTCTTTCGCCCAGAACGCAATGAATTTCTTGATGTGCTGCCCGCGTCGCAGCGTGGCGGCAATGAAAGCTGGTACAAGGGAACTGCGGACGCGGTGACCCAAAACATCGACATCGTTGACAGCTATGACGTGGATTACGTGATCATCCTTGCGGGCGACCACATCTATAAGATGGATTACGAAATCATGCTGCGTCAACACGTCGATAGCGGTGCAGACGTGACTGTCGGCTGCCTGACAGTCCCACGGATGGAAGCCACTGCATTTGGCGTGATGGACACCGACAAAGACGGGCGCATTACAAGTTTCCTTGAAAAGCCGGCTGACCCCCCTGGTATGCCGGATGATCCTGACATGGCGCTCGCGTCTATGGGGATTTATGTCTTTGACTGGAAATTCCTGCGCGACCTGCTGCTGAAAGATGCAGAAGATCCGAACTCTTCGAATGACTTCGGCAATGACCTGATCCCCGATATCGTCAAGAACGGCAAAGCCATGGCGCACCGTTTCGACGAAAGCTGCGTGCGTGCCGAAGGTGCCCCCGCTTACTGGAAGGACGTCGGCACTATTGATGCGTTCTGGCAGGCGCATATCGACCTGACCAATTTCACACCAGAGCTGGATTTGTGGGACAAAAGCTGGCCCATCTGGACCTACAATGAAAGCGTCCCGCCTGCGAAATTCATCCATGACGAACGCGACAGGCGCGGTATGGCGATTTCGTCGATGGTTTCGGGTGGCTGTATCATTTCAGGAACCGAGGTGCGCAATTCGTGCCTGTTCACAAACGTGCATACAAATTCTTACGCTGTGCTGGATCACGCGGTCGTTCTGCCCAATGTGGTTGTGCACCGTTCTGCAAGACTGCGCCAAGTCGTGGTTGATGCCAGCGTCGTCATTCCCGAAGGCCTTGTCGTCGGAGAAGATCCCGTCGAGGACGCAAAGTGGTTCCGTGTCACAGAACGCGGCACCACGTTGATTACCCAAGCAATGCTGGACAAAAGGGCCGCCTCTAAATGACCAAAGCGCTTTTCGTTGTGTCTGAATGCGCCCCACTGGTGAAAACCGGCGGGTTGGCGGATGTGGCGGGCGCGTTGCCCAGCGCATTGGCCGAACACGGTGTCGCGGTTCGGGTGCTACTGCCCGGCTATCGCACTGTGCTTGCGCAAATCGGCAAAGCGAAAGCGATTGCGACCTACAAAGATCTTTTTGGCGGGACCGCAAAACTAAGGACGTGCCGGGTCGCAGGTCTTGATCTGCTAATTCTTGACGCACCGCATCTTTATGATCGTGATGGTGCAATCTACGGTGATGCGACGGGCAAAGACTGGTCAGACAATCCCGAACGGTTCGCAGCACTTTGCAAGGTTGCAGCAACGATCGCGGGCGAAGGCGTTGATGGCTGGACCCCCGACATCGTTCACGGCCATGATTGGCAGGCTGGGCTGACACCGGAATACATGCATGCGCTTGGCGTGGACGTTCCGTTTGTCTTTACGGTCCATAACATCGCATTTCACGGGAACACGGCGGCAAACCGGCTAAAGCCGCTTGGGCTGGATGCCGCGCGTTTCACGTCTGAACATTTCGAATTCTGGGGGCAAATCTCGGCGCTTAAGGCGGGACTTGTGGGGGCCGACAAGATTACCACGGTATCTCAAACCTATGCAGAGGAACTGCTGACTCCCGCTTTTGGGATCGGCATGGATGGTGTGTTGCGTGCGCGGCAGGCGGATCTGACAGGGATCGTGAACGGGATTGATCTGGACGCGTGGAACCCCGCGACAGACCCGAACATTACGCCTTACAAATCCCCCGCTGGCAAAGCGGCCAACAAGAAAGTGCTGCGCAAAATCTTCGGCCTTGGCAAATCCGACGGGCCGCTTTGCGTGTTGGTATCCCGCCTGACCGAACAAAAGGGCATCGACCTATTGATTGATGCGCTGCCTGCATTGCTGGATCGCGGCGGACAAATAGCGTTGCTAGGATCAGGTGATCCAAAACTTGAAGTCGCGTTGCTCCAAGCTGCGGACGCCCATGAAAATCTATCCGTCAAAATCGGCTATAACGAGGCGCTCTCGCATCAGATGATGGCTGGCGGTGACGTTGTTTTGGTACCGTCACGGTTTGAGCCTTGCGGCCTCACGCAACTTTACGGATTGCG
>Ga0208544_10000555_pt1 | contig 28906 bp, 31 predicted proteins | sample DEB08_DNA_9_FD_184526 | JGI IMG/M metagenome (GOLD analysis project Ga0208544, IMG submission 184526) | Aqueous microbial communities from the Delaware River and Bay under freshwater to marine salinity gradient to study organic matter... | ecosystem: Environmental > Aquatic > Marine > Coastal ... | reverse complement strand
GTGGTCGAATAGCCTTGCGCTTGACACACCGCGCGGCAATGGCCTGCCTCCGGGCTGGACAAGTGGCGTGGAGCCCATCGGTGGCAATGAGTCTGGCGGTGGCACACCGACCGATCCGACACCGACCGATCCGACACCGACAGATCCGCCGCCGACAGATCCGCCGCCGACAGACCCGACACCGACCGACCCGACACCGACCGACCCGCCGCCGACCGACCCGCCGCCGACCGATCCGACACCGACAGATCCGCCGCCGGACGGTGGAAGTGGTTCCGTCCCGGTGGTCACAAGCCCTTATCCGGATGCGGTTGTCATGAACCTGACCCGGACGATCACGCCCGGGTGGTCGGGGCGTGTCAGTTCCGAATGGCTGCCGCCAAGCGAGTTGCCGGTGGACATGCCCGCCAGCTTTGAAATGATTGGTGACGGAGACCCGACCGCACAGCGCACCAACGGAAGACAGAGAAGTTCGGGCAGAATACGCTGGGGAACGATCATTTGGGCGGACCCGCCCGCATGTGGGACGTCGCAGACCGTGACGATGGTGTTGAACGGAGGCGAAGCTCTGGTCAATTTCACCGTGACACGTCCGGCATGGCCGCAATCTTGGGGAGTGGCGCCTGCAGGTTGCTGAGGCCCCATGGGGATTTGTGTGAACGAGCGCACAGGTCATGTGATCGTATGACGAGTTGCTGATCTGGTGGAACATGCGTCCTTAGGGTATGTTTTAATCCTACCGGGAGTAACATTGATGACGCGTTTCCTTTCCACCACGGCACTTGTTGCCGCAATGGCGACGGCGGCCACAGCCGCATCGGCCGACGCCGAGATGTATGTGCTGGATCCCAGTCACAGCCAGATCGTTTTTTCATGGGATCATCTGGGGCTTTCCACGACTTGGGGCATGTTCTCGGGGTTTGGGGGCGAGATCATGTTCGATGCTGAGGAGGCTGCGAATTCGTCGGTCCGTGTGTCGATGCCGACGTCGTCCATATTCACCGGCTGGGAAGCCCGTGATGCCAACCTGCTGGGCGATGGTTTCTTTGACGTGTCCGAAGGCGACATGATCAGTTTTGAATCGACCGGCATAGAAGTGACTGGCGATGACACCGGCCTGATCACGGGGAACCTGACCATTGCGGGTGCAACGGTTGAGATCGTGCTGGACGCCGTGTTGAACGGCGCGGGCCCCAGCATGATGCCCGACATGAATGGTGCGTTGGTGGCCGGCTTTGATGCGACCACGACGCTGAGCCGCACGGACTTCGGCCTCGGCGCCTTGACGCCGTTCATTGGCGATGAAGTCGAAGTGTGGATTTCAATCGAGGCGATCCGCGAGGCCGATTTTTCGGGCTAAGGCTGCGTGATGCCGTTGATTTGGGCCGCCGCAGCATCAGGGGCGACCTTTTTCGTGGGGGTGGGCGGTTGCACCCGCGCGATTTTGTCGTGCCGTTCCGCTATTGCGATGCGCGTTGGGCCGTGAGCGTCATATCAACCACAACGCTGAAGCCGACGCCGCTTTCATCGGGATAACTGGGCCCCATGCCAAAATCGCGGCGATCAAGGGTAACCTGACCTGTCGCGGTGGCCCTGTCGCCGGCAAGTTCCAGCGTGAAGGGCAGGCGGACCGGTAGGGATTGCCCGACAAGGATCAGGGTGCCGTCAACGGCGTAGGCGTCGCCATCTGCGATGATCGGGCCACTGAAGGTTGCGGTCTGAAATGCGGCCGCGTTGAAGAATTCGGGTTCCAGTGCCTGAGGTGTCACGCCGCCAAGGCTTAGGCTTGCAATGGCGATTGTCACGGCCACCTGTCCCAACGGATTGGCGTCGGGATCAAACGTGATGTCGGCTGTCCAATCGGCGAATTGGCCTGTGACGGCAGTGCCCAATTGCTGCACGGTGATGGACAGTGCGCCATCCTGAACGACCCATTCCGACTGCACCGCAGCGAGTTCTGGCGCGGGCGCCGCCGCATCCGATTGCAGCAGGCCCATGATCGTGCCGCCGGTCAAGGCTACCGCCCAGATGGCAGCCGCAGCAAGCAAAGGTCCACGCGTAAGAAGCACTGACTGCAGGTCTTGTGGCAGTTCGCAAACGCCCGGCAACATCCGGCGCAGGGTCGCATCCTTGTCGATCACGTGATGTTTGATGGCGCCGGCGATGTGCAATATCACCGACAGCCCCAAGACCTTGGTGAAAACCCAGTGCCATGCCCCGAAAAATGCGGCGACGGCGTCGGACTGAGGCACAAAGGGCAGCGTCTGGCCGAAGGGCCACCAGATCGGCGCGAAGCCCGAGCTTGCCGCGTGACCAAGCCAGCCCGAAAGCGGCACGATCACAAGCGATGAATAGAGCAGCCAGTGCACCAGATCGGCAAGGCGCGCCTCGGCCGGTTTGTGTGCGTTGAGCAAGGCCGGGCGCGGCTGGGTAAACGCCCATGCGATCCGCGCCAGCCCCACCGCAAAGGCCATGACGCCAACGGTCTTGTGCATCGAGAACATGGTGGCTTTGGCCGCGAGCGCGGCGGAGGTATCGTAGGGCAAATCATTTGCGATAAGGCCAAGCGGGAAGGCGGTGAGGACGAGCAACGCCGTCAGCCAATGAAACGTCTTGGCAACGCCGCCATATCGCGCCGTCGTGTTGGCAAATCGAGGTGCCGGGAGGGTGGCCATGGCAAGTTCCGCTCGTGAGACATCGGTCTGTTTGGTCTACGGTAGGGGCGTCCGGTGGCAATACGCAACATCTGTTCGCAATTGCTTAGCCGCGCCCCATGCGTTAGCCCGAGAGCAGCGGTTTTGACGGAGGAGACACGCCCATGACCCGAGCCTTCATTTTCCCCGGACAGGGCGCGCAGACGATCGGCATGGGCCGCGATCTTGCCAATGCCTATCCCGCTGCCCGCGCCGTTTTCGACGAGGTCGACGCCGCCTTGGGTGAAAATCTGAGCGCAATGATCTGGGAGGGCAGTCAGGATGACCTGACCCTGACCCGCAACGCGCAGCCAGCGCTGATGGCCACGTCAATGGCGGCAATGGCCGCGTTGAAGGCGGAAGGTATCGACGTGACCGCTGCTGCATATGTGGCGGGGCATTCGCTGGGTGAATATTCGGCGTTGTGCGCGGCGGGTTCGATTTCGTTGGCTGATACGGCGCGTCTTTTGCGGGTGCGCGGTGACGCGATGCAAAAAGCCGTGCCGCAGGGAGAAGGCGCGATGGCGGCGCTGCTGGGTCTGGATTTTGCCGCCGCGAAGGCAGTGGCCGATGAAGCCGCCGAAGATCAGGTGTGTCAGGCGGCGAATGACAATGATCCGGGTCAGGTCGTGGTGTCGGGACATCGGGCCGCCATCATGCGGGCCGTGGAAATCGCAAAGGTAAAGGGCGCGAAGAGGGCAGTGATATTGCCGGTCAGCGCCCCATTCCATTGCGCCTTGATGCAGCCCGCCGCCGACGCGATGGCAGAGGCGCTGAGCCACGTTGATATCGAAGAGCCGGTCGTGCCGCTGGTCGGGAATGTGACTGCGCGCGCCGAAACCTCGCGAATGTTGATTCGGAATAATCTGGTCCATCAGGTCACCGGGTCGGTTCGCTGGCGTGAAAGTGTGCTGTGGATGGACGCCCATGGCGTGACCGAGATGTGGGAGATCGGTGCGGGCAAGGCGCTTTGCGGGATGGTGCGGCGGATCGCCAAGGACATCGCGACGCGTGCGGTCGGCACCCCGGATGAGGTCAAGGCGGCCGCGGAGGCAGCACTGGGTGCTTAGGCGACTGTTGATCTTTGCGGCCATTCTGGTTGCCATGTTGGCAGGTGGCGGGGCGTTGATCCGGTTTGCCGGCGCGGGGGCCACCGAATTCCGTGTGACGGGCCCCGAAATGTTCATCGCGGGCCCCATTTCGGGGGCGGCCGCAGACCGCATCGAGCGTTTGCTTGATGAGCACCCGGAATTGGAGGCCGTGGTTCTGGGGGATATCCCCGGGGCGGATGACACCGGCTGGCTTGTGCAGATGGGATACCTGATCCGGGGACGTGGTCTTGCGACGCGGGCCATCGGGGATCTGAACAACGACGCGATCTTGCTGTTCGCGGCAGGCGTGGACCGTGAGGTTCAAGGTGGAAATCTGGTGATCACGGGGGCGGACGTCGCGCGCAGTCGCGGGTGGCCGTATGACGATTCCAGCGCGGCCCGGGTCGAACGGGGTGCATATGCGCGCGTGATGCTGGGCGATGCGGCGTTCGTGGAGTTCGCGGAGACGCTGCGGGAAACCGAAGACGTGCATATCATCACCAACCACGACCAATTGCGCTTTGGTCTGGTGACACCGAATTGAGGCAGAGGAGAGTTGCAAATGTTTGATTTGACGGGAAAAGCCGCGCTGGTAACCGGTGCATCCGGCGGGATTGGCGCGGAGATTGCGCGGGTCCTGCATGGCGCCGGGGCAACCGTTGGCCTGTCCGGCACAAGGGAGGCGCCGTTGGAGGCGCTGGCAGACGAATTGGGAGAGCGTGCGCATGTGTTGCCCTGCAATCTGAGCGATGCCGATGCGGTGGAGGCCCTGCCCAAGGCAGCGGTCGCGGCGATGGGATCGGTCGATGTGTTGGTGAACAACGCGGGCATCACGCGCGACAACCTGTTCATGCGCATGAGCGACGATGAGTGGGCGCAAGTGATCGAGGTCAACATGACGTCGACATTCCGGCTGTGTCGGGGCGTGCTGCGCGGCATGATGAAAGCGCGCTGGGGCCGGATCGTGAATATCAGCTCGATCGTTGGGGCAACAGGCAACCCCGGACAGGGGAATTACGCGGCGTCGAAAGCTGGTGTGATCGGGATGTCGAAAAGCCTTGCTTATGAGGTCGCCAGCCGGGGGATCACCGTGAACTGCGTGGCGCCGGGGTTCATCGAAACGGCGATGACCGACAAACTTACCGATGATCAGAAAGCCAAGATATTGGTCCAGATTCCTGCCGGACGGATGGGCAGCCCGGCCGAAATTGCGGCCGCGACGCTGTATCTGGCCAGCGCCGAGGCGGGCTATGTCACGGGCGCGACGTTGCATGTGAATGGCGGAATGGCGATGCTGTGAAGCGGCCTTAGCTGGGTGGACCCAAGACGTCTTGGATCTGCTTGCGCAAGCTTTCCAGAGTAAAGTCGGGACGCACGGCGATGGCTGGAATGTCGGCCTTTGCCAAAGTCTCGCGGGTGACGGCGTTCATGATTTGCGCCGTCCCGACATAGCTGAGCGGCTCTTGATATTCGATGACGAGTTGGACGTTTGCATCGAGGTCGAGAATTGCAAAATCCACCCGGTGGCGGGAGATGGCATGGCGGGCGTCCGCAGCGCGGAAGGGCGCTTCGAATCCGGCTGCCAGAGGCGAGACAAGCTTGGACAGCGCGACCTGTGACATGACCCGGAACGGGTAACCCTGCCATGCAACGATGTCTTCGATGAGATCGAAAAGTTCGCGCCGCTCATCGTCAAGCAAGGGTGTGCGGCGGAACCGGGTGGCCTTGATGCAATCAAGGTGCCAGTCCGGTTCAGTGAGATCGGGCCGATGGGCGGCTTTTGGATCGATCTCCACGGGTCTGGCGCGCCGTCGACGATAGGGCGCCTGCACCTCGGACATCCCGGCAACAGACGGTTTTTGGATACTTTGGGCGCTTTTTCCAAAGATGCCGAGGTTCATCATGTTCCAGTCCCCTTCGCGCGTCCCGCCTGATGAGGCGAAGGACGGACGGCATAAGCCTGTGTGAGATTGTTCATCGTCTATAAACAGTTGTTGCCATATTTGGCTGGTAATTGGGCCGGAATAAGATGGCTCAATGTCAAATTCGGGGCAGGGGTCTTCATGATGCACGGATGGAATGGCAGACATCTCGGGTTGTGCGGCGGACCCGTTCTGCGATGGCACAAGGCCCCCGCCATCGGCGTTGCGGCATGTTCAATGCGGTTGCCTTCCCGTCCGAGTATGCTATAGGCGGCGCAGAATTTGCCGGAGGCGGTGCCATCCGGTCGGTTCCGTTGTGAGACGGGGCAGTGAGCGGCCGGAATGGCATAACCAAAGACAAGCGTTGCATTTTGCAACGCTAACGAATGAGGAAGACCCATGAGCGACATCGCAGATCGCGTTAAGAAAATCGTCGTCGAGCACCTGAGTGTGGAAGAGGACAAAGTCACTGAGAATGCGTCGTTCATCGACGACCTCGGCGCAGACTCGCTGGACACTGTCGAGTTGGTGATGGCGTTTGAGGAAGAATTCGGCATCGAGATCCCCGATGACGCAGCCGAGACGATCCAGACGTTCGGCGATGCGGTCAAGTTCATCAATGAAGCCCAATAAGTTCCACGAGCTTTTGGCGTAGATTTGAACGGCGTCCCAGAAGGGGCGCCGTTTTTCATTGGCAAAGCCATGCCGCCGTTAACCCGAGGGGGGATTGCCCCCAGACCGGGCATGGCGCTATCAGGGTACGAACCGAAAGACCAATAAGGGGCAGAGCGGATGCGTCGTGTTGTTGTGACAGGCCTAGGGCTGGTGACGCCGCTGGCGAGCGGTGTGGAAGAAACCTGGGCGCGGCTGTTGGCCGGAGAATCAGGCGCAGGTCCGATAACCAAGTTTGATACGACTGGGTTTGCGACGACCTATGCTTGCGAAGTTTTGCGCGGTGACGGCACCGACGGAACCTTCAACCCTGACGAGTGGATGGAGCCGAAGGAGCAGCGCAAGGTGGATGATTTCATCTTGTATGGCATGGCAGCGGCGGTTCAGGCCGTGGCCGATAGCGGCTGGACCCCGAAGGCAGGCGAAGAACAGTGGCGCACCGGAGTTTTGATCGGATCGGGCATTGGTGGGCTGAACTCGATTGCCGATACCTCGATCATTTTGCATGAGCGCGGCCCCCGCAGGGTGAGCCCGTTCTTCGTGCCCGGCGCGTTGATCAACCTGATCTCCGGGCAGGTTTCGATCCGATATGGGTTCAAAGGGCCGAACCATGCGGTTGTCACGGCCTGTTCCACAGGTGCGCATGCGATCGGCGACGCGGCGCGGTTGATCGCGTTGGATGATGCGGACGTGATGGTGGCAGGCGGTGCCGAAAGCCCCATCGGCGCGATCGGCATTGCCGGGTTCAACGCATGCAAGGCGTTGAGCACCAAGCGCGGACATGAGCCAAAGAAGGCAAGCCGCCCTTGGGATAGCGACAGCGACGGGTTCGTGATGGGCGAAGGTGCGGGCGTTGTCGTGTTGGAGGAATACGAGCACGCCAAGGCACGCGGCGCAAAGATCTACGCCGAAATTCTGGGATACGGATTATCGGGTGATGCGCATCACATCACCGCGCCACCGCCGGATCACGAGGGCGCGGAACGCGCGATGCGGGCCGCATTGAAGCGGGCCGGATTACAGCCGAGCGATATCGATTATGTGAATGCGCACGGCACATCGACGATGGCCGATACGATTGAACTGGGCGCGGTGGAGCGCCTGATGGGCGCGCACGCAGGCCGTGTGTTGATGTCGTCCACAAAGTCGGCGACGGGGCATTTGCTGGGTGCTGCAGGCGCCATCGAAGCGATCTTTTCGATTCTCGCGATCCGCGACCAGATCGCGCCACCGACCATCAACTTGGACAACCCTGCTGCGGAAACCGCGATCAACCTTTGCGCCAACGCGGCAGTAAAAGGAGAGATCAACGTGGTCCAGTCGAATTCGTTCGGGTTTGGCGGGACCAACGCGTGCCTGATCATGGGAAAGGCCTGATCGGATGTGGAAACATATCGCGGCCAACGGGCTGAGCTTTCTGATTGTCGCGGTGATTGCGCTGGCTGGTGCGATCACCTGGGGACAGCAAGAGTTTGTGGCGCGGGGACCGTTGCAGGAGGCAATATTTTTCGAGGTTCCCCGAGGTGCGAACCTGCGCGAGATTTCCGAAGACCTTGCCTCTGAGGGTGCAATTTCAAGCGGCATGATCTTTCGGCTAGGAACGGATTATGCCGACCGTGCGCAGGATCTGCGGTTCGGAAACTACGAGATCCCCGCAGGTGCATCGATGGCCGAAGTTTTGGACATCGTGACATCGGGGGCTGCGTCGACCGTTCGCTATACCGCCACCTTCGTTTTGCGCAATCAGGGCACCGGCGAGATGCGGCTACGCGAGCGGGTGCCGGGAACGGGCGAGTTGGTTGAACTGGCGACCTTTGCCTACGAAGAGGATGTGCCGGAGATTTACCGCGAACTGACGGGGAGCGACGCAGGCGTTGTCTATCGCGTGTCCGTGCCTGAGGGATTGACCAGTTGGCAGATCGTCGAAGGCCTGAACCAAGCCGAGTTCCTGACCGGCGAGGTGCCGGAGTTGCCCACCGAAGGCATGCTGGCGCCAGATACTTATGAAGTGGCGCGTGGCGCCGACCGGAGCGAATTGCTCAACAGGATGCAGGCCGCGCAGGCTGCAATATTGGCCGACGCATGGGCCAACCGTGTTGATGGCTTGCCGTTGGCCGATATTGATGAGGCGCTGATCTTGGCCTCGATCATTGAAAAGGAAACCTCGGTGCCGAGTGAACGTGGATGGGTCGCGAGCGTTTTCGTGAACCGCCTGAACCGGGGAATGCGCCTTCAAACGGACCCGACAGTGATCTACGGCGTGACAAACGGGCGTGGCGTGTTGGGGCGCGGTATCCGCCAAAGTGAGCTGCGCGACGACAACCCGTGGAATACGTATGTCATCGACGGATTGCCGATTACCCCGATTGCAAACCCGGGCCGTGCGGCGATCGAAGCAGCCCTGAACCCGGAAGATACGGATTACGTGTTCTTTGTCGCTGATGGGACGGGCGGTCATGCGTTTGCCGAAACGCTGGACGAGCATAACGACAACGTCGCGCGCTGGCGTGTGATCGAGGCGGAGCGCGCCGTGGAAAGCCAGTAGCGGGGATGTGTCAAAAGGCCCAGTCTTGTGGCAGATTCTTAAGCAGGTGTTAATTGGTGGAATTCCGTTAACCCTTTGTAAATAAAAAACTTATTGACATTCCGAACGGTCTCTGGCATCACTTGTGACATGCTGGAATACATGGGTAGGCGGCCCGGGGGTGACCCCGAGGCCGCTTTTTCGTGCCCGCTTGTGCCGAGAGAAATTTCGAGCACAGGACTTATTATATGAGCGCAATTACAGGCACTGATGAAGTTGGCCCGACGAAGAAAACCGTCGCGCTGGCACGAAAGGGTTTTCGCCGCGCAGCTGAAGCCCTGGACGACGCGATAGAGACCCTGCGGGTGGCGCCCGCAACGGGAGAGAAGACCGTTCTTGTGGACCTGAAGGCGATGAACGCCGCCATGCTGTTCGCGCTGAGGCTTGAGGAGGATGCACGTGGCGCAGGAGCCAAACACAAAGGGGGCGAGGGAACACTTGACCTTGATGCGGCGCGATCTGAAATCGGGCTCCGGCTTGATTGCCTCAGAGCCGCCCGAAGTGGCGGACGCATTTCTGGCGAGCCTGAGTGATCAGACGCTGGCGGCACTGCCCTATATATTCGAGTTCTGGGCAATGTCGCATCAACTGCCTCCGGAAGGAGCGTGGAAAACCTGGGTTATTCTGGGCGGCCGTGGTGCGGGAAAAACGCGCGCCGGCGCGGAATGGGTCAGGTCGGTTGTCGAGGGTGGCAGGCCGGAAGCGCCGGGCAGGGCGCGTCGGGTCGCGCTGGTTGCGGAAACATATGATCAGGCGCTGGCGGTGATGGTGAAGGGGGAGAGCGGGATATTGGCCTGCTCTCCTCCGGATCGGCGACCGAGATGGGTGTCTGGCGAACGGATGTTGATCTGGCCAAATGGCGCGGAGGCGAGGGTCTATTCCGCCAATGACCCCGAGGCGCTGCGTGGGCCGCAATTTGATGCCGCTTGGGTCGATGAATTGGCCAAATGGCGCAATGGGGGGGCCACGTGGGACATGCTTCAGTTCGCGCTGCGACTGGGGGAGCATCCGCAGCAGGTTGTCACAACGACACCGCGCAATGTCGCCGTCCTGAAAGAGTTGATAGGTCGCGAAAGCACGGTGCAGACACACGCCCCGACCGAGGCGAACAGCGCCTATCTGGCCCCAAGTTTCCTGGAGGAAGTGCGGGCACGGTACGGCAATACGCGGTTGGGTCGACAAGAGTTGGACGGATTACTGCTGGAAGAGGCGGAAGATGCACTTTGGCGGCGGGCTGATATCGATGCGGGGCGGGTCACGGAGGTACCGGGGCGCGCGCGTGTGATTGTTGCGGTGGACCCGCCAGTGACCGGGCATGATGGGTCGGATGCCTGCGGGATCGTAGTTGTGGGCGTGATGCAAGATGGAAGCCCAAGCCACTGGAAAGCGGTGGTCATCGAGGATTGTTCGGTCAGGGCGGCAAGTCCCAAGCAATGGGCGGAAGCAGCGGCAGCCGCCTATCATCGTCATCGGGCGGACAAGATGGTGGCGGAGGTCAATCAGGGCGGTGATCTGGTCGAGACTATAATGCGGCAAGTGGATCCGTTGATAAATTACCGGGCGGTGCGTGCTTCGCGTGGGAAGGCCGCGCGGGCGGAGCCGGTCGCGGCACTGTATGAACAGGGCCGTGTGGCGCATTGTGGCACCTTTGCCGAGTTGGAAGATGAGATGTGCCGGATGAGCCAGACGGGTTTTGAAGGGATCGGCAGTCCGGATCGTGTGGATGCGTTGGTCTGGGCGTTGACCGAGGGGATGCTGGTTCCCGCCGCTGGGCACCAGAACCCGAATATTCGGTCGCTGTAGCGAAATTATGAAAACGCGATGAGGGGCCGCGGCCCCGGACGTGGATGCAGTTCATTGCATCCGCGTCTTTTGGTGTGGCCTAAGGAGAGATGCGGATGGTGTTGGATTTCTTGAAGAAAAACCCGGCGGAGGTGCCGGAGCAGAAAGCCTCGGCCGCCGCGCGTGTGGCGGTCTGGGGACAGGGGGGGCGCGTGGTATGGACACCGCGAGATGTCGGTTCGCTGACACGCAACGGGTTTCTGGGCAATCCGGTCGGCTTTCGGTGCGTGAAATTGATTGCTGAGGCGGCCGCAGCCTTGCCGGTGGTCTGCCAGGACGGTTTTCAGCGCTATGATATGCACCCCGCGCAAACCCTGCTGGCGCGGCCCAATCAGGCGCAGAGCCGGGCCGACCTGATGGAGGCGGTATTTGCCCAACTGCTGCTATCGGGCAACGCCTATCTGGAGGCGGTCATGCCGGACATTGGTTGGCCCGCCGAGTTGCATGTGCTGCGATCGGACCGGATGGCCTTGGTGCCGGGAAGCGATGGCTGGCCGATGGCCTATGACTACACGGTCGGCGGCAAGAAGCATCGGTTTGCGCCCGAACTGATCTGCCATATCCGCAACTTCCACCCGCAAGACGACCATTATGGGTTGGCGCCGTTGCAGGCGGCGGCCACCGCGATCGACGTGCATAACGCGGCAAGCCGGTGGTCGAAGGCGCTGTTGGATAACGCCGCACGGCCATCCGGCGCGATCGTCTATCGTGGTGCGGATGGTGCGGGCGGGATGACGCAAGATCAGTTCGAGCGGCTGCAGGCCGAGATGGAGGCGCATCACCAGGGCGCGCGAAATGCCGGGCGGCCCATGCTGCTGGAAGGCGGCCTTGATTGGAAGCCGATGGGGTTCAGCCCGTCGGACATGGAGTTTCAGAAAACGAAGGAAGCAGCGGCGCGCGACATCGCGTTGGCCTTTGGTGTGCCACCCATGCTGTTGGGCATTCCGGGCGACGCGACCTATGCCAACTATGCTGAGGCAAACCGCGCATTCTATCGGCTGACTGTGCTGCCTCTGGCGCAAAAGGTGATGGCGGGTCTGTCACAATGGATGTCGGGGCTGGGCGGCGAGAAGGTCGAGATCATGCCGGATCTGGACAAGGTGCCAGCCCTGTCGGTGGAGCGCGACGCGCAATGGCGCCGCGTGGCCGAGGCCGATTTTCTGACAGAAGATGAAAAGCGGGGCCTGCTGGGCCTGCCGAAACGCGTCGAGGGTGCATGAGCGCCCGCGATGGGGTTGGCGGATCGCGTTACCTTTACGCGCCCTTTGACGCCGCAAACGCCCGGATCGAGGCGAATGAGCGCGTGTTGGAAGAACGGTGGCAGGCGTTGAGTTTTCGCCTTGAAGCGATCGAAACGGCGCTGGAACGGGTGGAACGGCGGCTGTGGCTGGCGGTGTTCGGCGTGGTCAGCGTGGTTCTGGCCCAAGGTATCAACGAACTGATCCAGCTGAGTCAGCCGGGATAGGAGACGGAAATGACGATGATGTATGGCAGCGAGCTGGAGCAGAAGTTTGCCCGGTTCGATGACGAATTGACGGTGAGCGATGGGCAATTGATTGCAGGCTACGCCAGCCTGTTCGGCGCGACCGATCAGGGCGGCGACATCGTGCAAAAGGGGGCCTATGGCCGCTCACTCTCGGCGCTGGAGGCGAAGGGGCATCGCGTGAAGATGTTGTGGCAACACAATCCGGCGGAACCCATCGGTATCTGGGACGAGGTGCGCGAGGATGAGCGGGGTCTTTACGTGAAGGGTCGTCTTTTGGACGGCGTTGCACGCGCCAGAGAGGCTGCCGCCCTGATAAGTGCAGGGGCAATTGACGGGCTGAGCATTGGGTATCGCACCGTGCGGGCCACGAAGGACGATCAGGGGCGCAGACTCCTGTCGGAAGTGGAGCTTTGGGAGGTGTCCTTGGTGACATTCCCGATGCTGCCACAAGCGCGGGTGTCGCAGCGTCAGGCCGACGAGGCCAAGGGCGACATTCTGCATGATCTGGCGACGGCGTTTGATGACGCCCGCCGCAAACTGGCGGCGCGCGAGCCCCGCTAACCTCATCACAGAACCAAGGAATATACGATGACCGAGACCAAACATGGGGCCTTGGGGGGTGGGGTTATGTCCGATGCCCATCATCCCCCCGTAGCTGAGGTGAAGACGGCCCTGACGGGTTTTCTGAACGAGTTCAGCAAGTTCCAAACCGACATGACTGCAAAGATCCATAAACAGGAAGAGCGTATTGCAATGCTGACTACCAAGACGATGACCCACGCACGCCACGCGTTGACCGCGCATGTTGACACCGCAGCGCCGCACAAGAAGGCGCTTTCAAGCTATCTGCGCTGCGGTGATGACGACGCATTGCGCGGATTGGAAATTGAACAAAAAGGCATGACCACTGCGGTCAACGCCGAAGGTGGCTATCTGGTTGATCCGCAGACGGCGGAAACGATCCAATCAGTACTGCGTTCTGCGTCTTCGCTGCGGTCGGTGGCCAACGTTGTTAACGTGGATGCCGCGTCGTTCGATGTTCTGATCGACACCACCGATGCCGGAGCCGGTTGGGCCGATGAGGCGACCGGATCGGTGGAGTCGGACAGCCCGCAGATCGAACGCATCTCGATCCCGCTGCATGAATTGTCGGCGCTTCCCAAGGCAAGCCAGCGCTTGCTTGATGATAGCGCGTTCGACATCGAAGGTTGGCTGGCAGGACGGATCGCCGACAAGTTCGCGCGGTCGGAAGCGGCCGCGTTCGTGTCGGGTGACGGGATCGGCAAGCCGACGGGGTTTCTGACCGTGCCATCGGTGGATAACGCGGTGTGGGCATGGGGGAACCTTGGCTACGTGGTTACAGGCGCTGCCGGGGATTTCGACGCCGTCAACCCGGCGGATTCCATCGTTGATCTGGTCTATGCGCTGGGTGCGCGGTACCGCGCCAATGCGAATTTCGTCATGAATTCGAAGACCGCAGGCGCCGTGCGCAAGATGAAGGATGCCGATGGGCGCTTCCTTTGGGCGGATGGGCTGGCTGCGGGTGAACCTGCGCGCCTGATGGGTTACCCCGTGCTGATCGCCGAGGATATGCCGGATATTGCTGCTGACGCGCGAGCGATTGCCTTTGGGGACTTTGGCGCCGGTTACACGATTGCCGAACGCCCCGATCTGCGTGTGCTGCGCGACCCGTTCAGCGCCAAGCCGCATGTCTTGTTTTACGCCACGAAGCGCGTGGGCGGCGATGTGACCGATCATGCAGCCATCAAGCTACTGAAGTTCGCGACCGCCTGACGTGATCCCGCGACCCCGCATCCGGTCAGATGGCCGGGTGCGGGAGGGGCGGCTGCCTTTAGTTTCGCGTGTTCCAGCTGCGTGTCTCTCCGCCCGAGCGGCGCGATGCGGTGGCCGCCCCAACCTTCGAGAACGGCAGTTTCTTACTGGAGATATTGGACATGATGATGGTCGAATTGACCTCGGTCGGCAGCGCGGTATTGCCAGTCGCCGACTTGGCAGATCATTTGCGACTGGCCCAAGGTTTTGCCGATGACGGCAGCCTCGACAGCCAGTTGGAAAGCTGTTTGCGCGCGGCCCTTTCCGCGATTGAGGCGAGGGTCGGCAAGGCGTTGTTCCGGCGTCGCTTTGCGCTTGGTCTAAGCGCATGGCAGTCGGGGGCCAGCCATGTCTTGCCGATTGCACCGGTGCAAGCGATCGAGAGCATCAAGATACTTTCGCGCGCCGGTATCGAGACGCTGGTTGAGCCGGACCGATATGCACTCCGCCCGGATCAACAGCGCCCAATGATCGAGGCCGTCGTGGGGTCTTTGCCGAACCCTGCACGGGGCGGGAGCATCGAGATTGAATTCACCGCCGGCTACGCAAGCGATTGGACGGACATGCCTGCAGATTTGCGGCAAGCGGTCCTCATTCAGGCGGCGGAGTTCTACGGCCAGGACAGCAACACGGAGACCGGCATCGCCTTTGCGGTGTCCGTCTTGCTGGAACCCTACCGGGCAATCCGGCTTCGCGGAGTTGGGAAATGAACAAGCCGCAGATGACGCGCAAGTTGCTGCTGGAGGCACCGGGACGGGTGCCAGACGGTGCGGGCGGCTATACGGAGACGTGGACGCCTCTGGGCGTGATCTGGGCCGAGGTCGTGCCCCGCGCGGGACGAGAGGCCGGTTCGGCGTCCCGTTTGGGCCTGAAAATTATAGTGCGGGCCGCGCCGCAAGGGGCGCATTCTCGGCCGACGGCTCAGCAACGGTTTCGCGATGGCGCAAGGATTTACGTGATCGAAGCGGTGAGTGAAGCCGCGCCGATGGGACGATACCTGACATGCTTTGCCATTGAGGAGACGGGCGCATGAGTTATGCATCGACGGCCTCGTTGCAGCAGGCGGTTTTCGTGCAACTGACGACGGATGCGGGCGTTACCGCACTGGTTGGGAACGACATCTATGATGCGTTGCCGGAGGGGCCCGTCCCTAACCTTTACCTGAGTATCGGACCGGAAGTCGTGCGCGACAGGTCTGACAAGACCGGATCGGGTGCGCAGCACGATTTTGCCGTGACTGTGGTGAGCGATGCGGCCGGGTTTTCGTCGGCCAAGCGGGTTGCGGCAGCCGTATCGGATGCGTTGACGGGTGGGGGTTTGAGCCTGAGCCGTGGGGTGCTGGTGAGCCTCAATTTCCTGAGAGCGCGTGCCCGTCGCGTGGGATCGGGGCGTGAGATCGAAATTTGGTTTCGTGCCCGAGTGGATGAAGACGCCGCGTGAAGTTTTCCGCGCAAATTATGGATAGAATTGGAGAGTGAGATGGTGGCCCAAAACGGCAAGGACCTTTTGGTCAAGGTGGATCTGGACGGACAGGGTGTGTTTCAGACCATGGCAGGCCTTCGGGCCTCGCGGCTGAGCTTCAACGCGGAAACTGTCGATGTGACAAGCTTGGAATCGACGGGCGGTTGGCGCGAACTGTTGAAGGGGGCGGGCGTGAAGTCGGCCGCGATTTCAGGGTCCGGAATTTTCCGGGATGCCGATACGGATGAACGGGCCAGACAGATATTTTTTGACGGTGATGTGCCGGATTTTCAGGTCATCATTCCCGATTTCGGCACGGTCGAGGGAGCGTTTCAGATCACGTCCATCGAGTATGCAGGCACACATGACGGGGAGGCGACCTACGAGATTTCCATGTCAAGCGCCGGCGCGCTGACCTTCACGGCGATCTAGGAAAATGGCGAATCCCTATGCAGGCGAAGTGGTGATGGTGGTCAACGGCGAGCGATGGGTTGCCAAGTTGACACTTGGAGCCTTGGCCGAGTTGGAGGCGCAATTGGAGGCCGACAGCCTGACCGAGATGGTCGCGCGGTTCGAGGGCGATCAGTTGCGCGCACGCGACGTGCTGTTGCTGGTCTGTGCAGGGTTGAGGGGGGGCGGCTGGAACGGCGATTTGCCCGATTTACTGACGGCAGAGATCGAGGGTGGGCCCTTGGAGGCCGCGCGCACCGCCGCGCGGCTTCTGGCGTTGGCGTTCCGGCCGCCCACATGAGTGGCGGTTTCGATTGGCCCGCATTGATGCGGGCAGGGTTTCAGGGTCTTGCACTGCGCCCCGATCAGTTCTGGGCGCTGACGCCAGCGGAGCTATTGATGATGATGGGCGAGGGGCAAGGGCCTGCGCCGATGGGCCGGGCGGGGCTTGAAGCCTTGGCCGCTCGTTTTCCTGACATTGCTGAAAAGGAGACGGGCGATGACCCAAATGGATGATGGCATCAATGATCTGGACGCCCAGATCGCGGATCTGGAGACGACGCTGGCCGGTGCTGCCTCAATGGCCGCGGCGTTTCAGACAGAGCTTCGTGGGATGCAAGACAGCATGATTTACACGGGCCGTGAAGTGCAAGGGATGAGCCGCGCCATTGGCGGCGGCCTGCGGCGCGCGTTTGACGGGGTTATCTTTGACGGCATGCGTTTGTCGGATGCCCTGCGTACTGTTGCACAAAGCATGGTCGACACGGCCTATAATACGGCGATGCGACCAGTGCAGAATGCGCTTGGCGGTGCTTTGTCTAACGGAATCAACAACCTGGTCAGCAATATGCTGCCCTTCGAGCGGGGCGGTACGATCAGCCAAGGGCGCGTGATGCCCTTTGCACGCGGCGGCGTGGTGAACGGCCCGACGAATTTCGCCATGCGTGGTGGCATGGGATTGATGGGAGAAGCCGGACCCGAGGCAATCATGCCGTTGCGTCGTGGCGCAGACGGCCGTTTGGGGGTGGCGGCGGCCGGTGGCGGCGGTGGTGTCACCATCAACATGAACATCCAGACGCCGGATGTGCAGGGTTTTCAACGTAGCCAGAGCCAGATCGCGGCGCAGGTGAGCCGCGCGATGGCACGCGGACAACGCAACCGCTGAGGGAGACAACAGGATATGGGTTTTCATGACATCAGGTTCCCCGCCAATTTGAGCTTTGGGTCCGTCGGCGGCCCCGAGAGGCGCACGGAAGTGGTGACGCTGAGCAATGGGTTCGAGGAGCGCAATACGCCTTGGCAGCATTCGCGCCGCCGCTATGACGCCGGCGTGGCCATGCGTAGCCTTGACGATATCGCGACGCTTATAGCTTTCTTCGAAGCGCGGCGGGGTCAGTTGTACGGATTTCGCTGGAAAGACTGGGCTGATTTCAAGAGTTGCGCCCCATCAAAGGACATCGGGTTCAGGGACCAACGGATTGCAACAGGCGACGGGACAACGACGACCTTTCCACTGATCAAGGCCTATCGCTCGGGGGGGGAAGAATACCTGCGCCCGATTTCGAAGCCGGTTGCGGGCACGGTTTTGGCTGGTATTTCGGCCGATGAGCAAGTCGAGGGCGTGCACTTCTATGTTGATGCATCCCGAGGCACGATTACCTTCGATGCGCCGCCCGAGGCGGGCGAGGAAGTCACTGCGGGGTTCGAGTTCGATGTGCCTGTCCGCTTTGGCACCGATGCCATTCAAACGAGCGTCGCGAATTTTCAAGCCGGCGAAGTGCCCAACGTGCCGATCATGGAGTTGCGGGTATGAGCGGTGTTGAAGGGCTGGATGCCCATCTTGCCAGCGGCGCGACAGGGGTTGCGCGGTGTTGGCGTCTGACCCGGCGGGACGGGGAAAGCTATGGGTTTACCGATCACGATTGTGACCTGCAGATTGATGGCGTGATGTTTCGGGCGGAGACCGGCCTGACGGCTGCCGCGCTTAGCCAGACCACGGGGCTGTCCGTCGATAACACAGAGGCCATTGGCGCGCTGAGCGACGCGGCAATCACCGAGGATGATATTGCAGCCGGCCGTTTCGACGGCGCACAGGTGGAAGCGTGGCTGGTTCAATGGGCCGCGCCGGAGAACCGCGTTCTGCAGTTTCGCGGCTCACTGGGCGAACTGACTCGCGCCAATGGCGCGTTTTTGGCCGAGCTGCGTGGATTGGCCGAACGCATGAACCAGCCGAAGGGCCGTATCTACCAAAAGCAGTGCAGCGCGGTGTTGGGCGACAAGTCTTGTCGATTTGACCAGACGACACCCGGCTACTTTTACGAAGCTACCGGACAAGTGTTGGAGAACGGGCGCGTCTTCCTTTTTGATGACCTGCCGGGTTTCGAACCGCGCTGGTTTGAGCGTGGACGGCTCACAGTTCTTGGGGGCGCCGCGACGGGGCTGTCTGCGGTGATCAAGATTGATCGCCAATCGGAGGGCGTTCGCCGGGTGGAATTATGGGATGCAATTCGCACAAAAATTGTGGCCGATGATCTGCTGCGTTTGGAGGCAGGGTGCGACAAGCGGATGGAGACCTGCCGACTGAAGTTCGATAACTTAATGAATTATCGAGGGTTTCCTGACATTCCAGGAGAGGATTGGCAAGTCAGCCACCCATCCCGGATGTCGTCTCGATCTGGTGGAACCCGCCGATGAACGACGTTGTGATCGCAGCACGCACGTGGCTGGGAACGCCCTATGTGCATCAAGCGAGTTGCCGGGGTGCAGGGTGTGATTGCCTTGGTCTCTTGCGGGGTGTCTGGCGCGAGTTATACGGCGATGAGCCGGAACGGATCCCGGCATACACTCGCGACTGGTCTGAACCTGGTCGCGAAGAGCGGCTTTGGGCGACCGCAGCCCTGCATCTTGTCTCTGTGGCGTTGGATAAACCGCTGCCGGGTCAGGTGCTTCTGTTCCGGATGCGCGACGGAATGGTTGCCAAGCATTTGGGGTTGCAGGCGAAAGTCGGCGAGAGCCCAAGTTTTATCCATGCCTATTCAGGGCATGGCGTTGTGGAAAGCCCGCTGACGCCGCCGTGGACGCGGCGGATCGTGGCGCGGTTCGCATTTCCCGAAAGGACCTGAAGTCATGGCAACGATTGTTCTGTCCGCGGTTGGCGCGGCAGTTGGGGGAATGGCCTCGGGAACTGTTCTTGGTCTGACCGGTGCCGTGATCGGCCGTGCGGTTGGTGCAACGATTGGTCGGGCGATCGACCAGCGCCTGTTGGGAACCGGTTCGGATCCCGTCGAAGTAGGGCGGGTCGATCGCTTCCGCATCACCGGAGCGGGCGAGGGCACGCCGATTGCCCAGCTATTTGGTCGGATGCGGTTGGGTGGACAGGTTATTTGGGCCGCCCAGTTTCAAGAAAAAGTGCAACAAAGCGGTGGCGGGAAAGGTGCACCGTCGCGGCCCTCCACGACGGCCTATTCCTATTGCCTGAGTCTGGCGGTCGCGTTGTGCGAAGGAGAGATTTCGCGGATTGGCCGGATTTGGGCGGATAGCATCGAGCTGGATCGCGAAACGCTTAATTTCCGCGTTTATACTGGAAGCATGGAGCAGATGCCCGACCCGCTGTTAGAGGCGGTGGAAGGGGCAGGAACGGTGCCCGCTTATCGTGGGCTGGCCTATGTTGTATTTGAGGACCTTGATCTGGCTGATTTCGGGAACAGGGTTCCGCAATTCGCGTTTGAGGTGTTTCGCAGGGCTGCGCCTGATCATAACTTGGTTCCCGCGGCGTCGGAGGCTGTGAAGGCCGTGGCCCTGATGCCCGGCACTGGCGAATATGCGTTGGCAACGTCGGCGGTTCAGTATGGCAGCCGATTTGCCAATTTTGGAGCAGCCAACGTGTCCGCCGAGGGCGGCAAGCCGGATCTTCCTGCAGCCCTGGAGGCTTTGCGCGGAGATGTTCCAAACATTCAGGCCGTATCCCTTGTCTATTCTTGGTTTGGCGATGACCTGCGTGCAGGCAGATGTCGCGTAAAACCCAAGGTGGAAGCGAAAGATCGAGAAGCAATCGAGATGCCGTGGACGGCGGGGGGGATCACCCGGTCGGATGCCGACGAGATCGCGCGGATCGACGACCGCCCAGTCTATGGTGGCACTCCGACCGACCAGTCCGTCATCGAAGCGATCAAAGCAATCCAGGCTGAAGGGCAAGCGGTTACGTTTTATCCGTTCCTGCTGATGGAAATTCTTGAGGGAAATGGGCTTCCAGATCCTTGGTCAAGCAGCGGTGAACAGCCTCATTTGCCTTGGCGGGGTCGGATTACGGGCGAGAAGGGGCCTGGTTTCGTAAATGGCCCGGATGGAACAGAAGCGAATGCCGCGGCGGTCGATGCCTTCTTCGGGTCCGTGGTCGCAGCAGATTTTGCTATTGGAAACGGCACGGTCACGTACACCGGGCCGGAAGAATGGAGCTATTCTCGGTTCATTCTTCACGCGGCTGCAGTCTGCGCAGCAGCCGGTGGCGTTGAGGCGTTCTGCATCGGTTCGGAGATGCGGGGTCTGACCCAGATGCGTGACAGCGAGGGATTTCCGGCGGTCGAAAAACTGCGGGCGCTGGCGGGCGAGGTCCGGATCCTGCTGCTGAATGCGAAATTGAGTTATGCAGCAGATTGGTCGGAGTACTTTGGCTATCAGCCCACCGACGGAAGTGGTGACGTCTATTTTCATCTTGATGCGCTCTGGGCGGACGACGAGATCGATTTCGTCGCTATCGATAATTACATGCCTCTTTCCGACTGGCGCGAAGGGTTGGACCATGCGGATGCCGAATGGAACAGCATCAGTAACCTTGATTATCTGAAAGCAAATATCGAGGGCGGCGAGGGTTACGATTGGTACTATGCCACCAGCGAGGCCCGCATTTCGCAGCGCCGTCAGCCGATTTCCGATGGCGCGTATGGTGAAGACTGGATCTTTCGCTACAAGGATATCCGCAGTTGGTGGTCGCGGCCACATCTTGAAAGGCGAGGTGGCTACCAAATTGCCAGCTTGCCGGCATTGAACACCCTGGAGTTTGACGGAGAATTTGCAGGAGGTGACCAAGCATGGCTGCCCGGGAGTACCCAAGGCCAAGCCGAGCTGGGTGGAGCTGTTTCGCCGAGTTCCGTCTATGCCGACGTTCAGGTCATCCCTGTTTCAGGTGAGGGCAATGCACTGCAATTCGACGGGCAATACCGATTGGTCAGTGAACGTCGCCTGCGGCCATTCATCCGCGATCAGGAAATCGAAGTGACCGTGCGGACCCGCTTGGTCAGCGATCCTTTGAATGGGAGTGTGCACCGCCATCACATTGGTCTTGTCGCGATGGGCCTTGATGGTGATCCGGTCGGGACGCTACGCCTTTCAGATTGGGCGGGAACAACAGTCGCTGATGGTTGGATCGAATATCAGGTCCGTTTCAAACCAGCGGACCTGAAGGGTTCGACTGGGATCCCGGCATCGGCAAATGGTTGGCGACTGACTTTGGAGGCCAATAGCAATCAAAATGGATCAAATCCGGCGGGGGCAATTCAGCAGATTTCATCCGTGGCGATTACGACCGTCAGCGGTATTTCAGCGTGGGTAGCTAAGTCAAAACCCATTTGGTTCACGGAAATCGGCTGTGCCGCGATCGACAAGGGGACGAACCAACCAAACAAATTCTTGGACCCCAAATCATCGGAAAGCGCGATTCCGTATTTTTCGACAGGCCGCCGGGACGATCTTATCCAGCAGCAATACCTGCGCGCCATCATGAGTTATTGGACCGATCCAGAAAAGAACCCCGTTTCCCCGCTCTACGGCGCGCCAATGTTGGATATGTCGCGCGCGCATGTTTGGGCTTGGGATGCGCGGCCTTGGCCGGCATTCCCAAATGATCGCGCGACGTGGAGCGACGGCGCCAATTGGGCCCGGGGACATTGGATTACGGGGCGGATCAGTGCGGTACCGCTGAGCCACGTTGTGGCGGAGATTTGTGAGCGCGCTGGTGTGACAGATTTTGATGTCTCGGCGTTGCGTGGTTTGGTGCGGGGGCATGTGTCCGGTGACACGGAAAGTGCACGGGCCCAGTTGCAGCCTTTGATGCTTGCATATGGGTTTCAGGCTATAGAGCGCGATGGAACGCTTTTGTTTCAGCCTCTTAGCCTTTTTGCAGAGGGCCTTGTTTCGCCTGAATTGACGGCGCTGAATGAAGCTGGCGAGGGTGGTATCAGCCACGCCCGCGCGCCAGAAGCTGAAACGGTTGGGCGGGTCCGTCTGAGCTATATAGAGGCTGACGCAAGCTATGAACAGCGGGTGTCCGAGGCGGTCTTCGCCGATGATCCCATCGAGACTGTCAGCCATAGCGAACTTCCGCTGGTCATGACCGGGGGCGAAGGACAGGGAATCGCGGAACGGTGGTTAGCAGAAGCACGTGTGGCACGCGATGCCATCAAGCTCAGTTTGCCGCCGTCCCGGCGTGCCTTGGGTGCTGGCGCGATGCTGAGCTTGGAGGATGGTTCGGCCTGGCGGATTGACCGGGTCGAAGATCGGGGGGTGCGCCATATCGAGGCCTCACGCGTGGAGCCGACAGTATCGGAACCATCGGACGCCATAGAGGACCCGGTGCAATCAGCGCCGTTTGTTCCGCCGACGAGGGTTAGCCCTGTGTTCATGGATCTGCCGCTTTTGACCGGAGATGAGGTTCCCAACGCTCCGCATGTCGCCATCGCTGCCGAGCCTTGGCCGGGAACCGTAGCGGTCTATGCATCACCAGAAACCGAAGGTTTCGTGCTGAACACATTGGTTGAACGCGCTGGGATTGTCGGCATCTTGCAGGCGCCGCTTTTCGCCGCAAAGTCGGGCTTATGGGATCGCGGAAGGCCAATGCGGGTGCGGCTTGCGGGTGGGGCCCTGTCATCGGCGGAGATGTCAGCGGTTCTAAACGGAGCAAACGCGGCGGCGATTGGTCCCGGCGATCATGGTCCGTGGGAAATTATCCAGTTTGCACACGCGACAATGGTGGGGCCGGACGAGTGGGAAATCGGGCTTCGGTTGCGCGGTCAGAGCGGCACTAATGCAATTATGCCAGACGTGTGGCCTGAGGGGAGCATCTTTGTCCTGCTGAACGATGCGGCTGAGCAAATCACTGTTGCCTTGTCGGCCCGTGGATTAGCTCGGAATTACCGGATTGGGTCGGCGCGGCGGGGATTGAACGACCCAAGTTATGTGACCCGGCAGCTTGCCTTCGATGGCATCGGCCTGCGACCGTTTTCGCCCGCACACTTGCGCGCAAAGCGAAGTGGGGCGGGGCAAGCCATCACTTGGGTCCGCCGCACGAGGATTGATGGCGACAGTTGGCAGGGTTCCGATGTGCCATTGGGTGAGGCCACCGAACAATACGTTCTGCGCATCATTGATGCAGGTGGGATCAAACGCCAGACCACCCTGAGCACTCCGTTCTATGAATACAGCGATGCTGCCCGCAATTTGGACGGTACGGCAGTGCCATATACTCTCGAAGTTGCCCAGATCTCCGACAGTTTCGGGCCGGGGCCTTTTGCAAGGATCGAAATAGATGACTGATACACCGGTATTGTCCCTACCTCTGCTGCAGCCCAATCAAGCGCAAAAGCATGTCACGGTAAACGAGGCCTTGGCTCGTCTTGATGGGTTGGTGCAACTGCGCCTTACATCCATTGGCCAGTCCATCCCGCCGGCCGCTGTCGAAGGGATTGCGTTTGGTGTTCCAGCGGGGGCGACCAATGAGTGGGCGGGACAGTCTGGCAAGATTGCGATTGCGATGAATGGTGGATGGGAGTTCGTGATGCCTGGACGTGGATGGCAGGCGCAAATCATGGACTCCGGAAATCCTGCAATCTTTGATGGGCAAGAATGGAGGGTTGGTGCAAGGACACTAACGCCGGGGGGGGGATCAATGGCGATCCGCAGTGCCGAGGTCGACGTATCTCTTTCGGCTGGTACGACAGTGACAACGCCAGTGATGTTTCCGGCGCGCGCAATTATCTTCGGCATCACCGGTTTGGTCACATCGACCATTGCGGGCACCGCAACAGCTTGGGAACTGGGTGTGACCGGGGATACTGGCCGCTTCGGAACAGGCCTTGGACTGGCGCAGAATTCATGGGTCAACGGACCGAGCACACAGACCGTTTCATGGACGCCGCTGCCATTGGAAATCTCGGCGACCGGGGGCACATTTACTGCGGGTACTATTCGATTGGTTGCCCATTTCGCCGAACTTAGCATCCCTGACTGGGTGTAATTTTGCCGTGAGGGGCGCTTGGGCAGCTTGGAGTGCGGGAGGTTTTCGGTGTAAGGTTGAACCAAGCATACCCACGGAGGCAATTATGCCCGAAATCCGCAAACATCTGGCCGAGTTGGACCCCGTCTGGCGGCGTATCACCGGCGAAGCGCAAGACGCGGTTAGGAACGAACCGCTTCTGGGTGGTGTGCTGCATGGCTGCATACTGCATCATCAGACATTGGAGGCTGCACTTGCCTATCGCGTGGCGCAGAAACTTGTGTCGGGCGAGATGTCGGAACAGATCCTGCGCGAAATTGCAGACGAGGCCCATCGCAGAGATCCAAGCCTGGCCGCAGCCGCCCGTGCCGATATCGTGGCGGTGTTCGACCGTGATCCGGCCTGCCACCGGTTCTTGCAGCCCTTGATGTATTTCAAGGGCTTTCAGGCGATCCAAGCATATCGGGTCGGACATTGGCTGTGGCAGCAAGGGCGTCTCGATCTGGCATATTTCCTGCAGATGCGGGTCAGTGAGGTCTTTGGTGTGGACATTCACCCGGCGGCGCGCATTGGACGTGGCATCATGATCGATCACGCTCATTCAATCGTCATCGGAGAGACTGCAGTAGTGGGCGACAATGTTTCAATGCTGCATTCCGTGACGTTGGGCGGAACTGGCAAGGAAGAGGAAGACCGTCATCCCAAGATCGGAGACGGGGTACTGATTGGGGCCGGGGCCAAAGTGTTGGGCAATATCCGCGTTGGAAATTGCAGCCGTATTGCAGCGGGTTCCGTGGTTCTTGAAGATGTGCCGCCGTGCAAGACCGTTGCAGGCGTGCCTGCCCGCATTGTGGGCGAAGCAGGATGCGCGCAACCAGCAATGATCATGGATCAGCTGTTCGACGGCCCATAGATAGCTGTCTGATGAAAGACAGCCCCCGGAGCCATCTTGGCGGGGGGCTGTCCATGCACTGGTTCAGCTTGCGGCGCGCGACTGGCGCTTGCGCTCGTGCGGATCGAGGAAGCGCTTGCGCAGACGAATGGCCAGCGGGGTCACCTCAACCAACTCATCATCATCGACGTATGCGATCGCCTGCTCAAGACTCATGGTGATCGGTGTCGTAAGGCGCACGGCCTCATCGGTGCCGGAGGCCCGCACGTTGGTCAGTTTCTTGCCCTTTAGCGGGTTCACCTCGAGATCGTTGTCGCGGCTGTGTTCACCAATAATCATACCAGTGTAGATCGGAGCCTGCGCGCCAATGAACATGCGCCCACGATCTTCGAGGTTCCACAGCGCATAGGCAACGCTGACACCGTTTTCCATTGAAATCAGCACACCAGCGCGGCGTCCGGGGATGGGCCCCTTATAGGGCTCCCAAGCGTGGAACACTCGGTTCAACACTCCAGTGCCACGCGTATCGGTCAAGAACTCGCCATGATAACCAATCAACCCGCGCGAAGGCACGACCGCGATGATACGGGTCTTGCCGACGCCTGCGGGCTTCATTTCCACCAGTTCGCCCTTGCGAGGACCGGTGATTTTTTCGATCACGGCGCCAGTGTATTCGTCATCCACATCGATTGTGACTTCTTCAATCGGCTCCAGTTTCCGGCCACCTTCCTCGCGGAACAGGACCTGCGGGCGGGAAATCGAAAGTTCGAATCCCTCGCGTCGCATGTTTTCGATCAGAACACCCATCTGCAACTCGCCACGGCCTGCAACTTCGAACGCTTCTCCGCCCGGCGTGTCGCTGATTTTGATTGCGACGTTGCTTTCCGCTTCTTTCATCAAACGTTCACGGATGACGCGCGACTGGACCTTCTTGCCGTCCTTACCCGCAAGCGGGCTATCGTTGATGCCGAATGTGACCGTGATGGTTGGCGGATCGATCGGTTGGGCCGGGATCGCCTGCGTTACCGAGACATCGCAGATGGTGTCGGCGACCGTAGCTTTTGTCATCCCGGCAAGGGAGACAATATCCCCAGCTTCCGCCAGATCAATCGGCTGTTGGCCGAGACCTCGGAACGCAAGGATCTTAGTCACCCTGAACTGTTCAATTCTGGTGCCGTCACGTGACAAAGCTTTTACGGTTTCACCGGTTTTCAATGTGCCGCTTTCGACCCGCCCTGTCAGGATCCGGCCAATGAACGGGTCCGCACCCAACGTCGTTGCCAGCATCCGAAACGGTTCATGCGCGTGGGCAATCTGGGTGGGTTTCGGGACGTGTTTCACGATCAGATCATAAAGCGCCGACAGATCCTTGCGCGGGCCATCCAAGCCTTCATCAGCCCATCCCGCCCGACCGGATGCGTAAAGATGGGGGAAATCCAGCTGGTTTTCATCTGCGCCAAGGTTGGCGAAAAGATCGAACACTTCATCCAATGCGCGATCAGGCTCTGCATCAGGTTTGTCGACCTTGTTCAGCACGACGATGGGGCGCAGGCCAAGCGCCAGCGCCTTTGATGTCACGAACTTGGTTTGCGGCATCGGCCCTTCTGCGGCGTCTACCAACAGCACCACGCCGTCCACCATCGACAAGATACGTTCCACTTCGCCACCAAAATCGGCGTGGCCGGGAGTGTCGACGATATTGATGCGCATGCCCTTCCATTCAAGACTGGTTGCCTTGGCAAGGATGGTGATCCCGCGCTCACGCTCAAGATCATTGCTGTCCATGGCGCGCTCTGCGACGGCCTGGTTTTCACGGAAGGCTCCGGATTGCTTTAGCAGCTCGTCCACAAGTGTGGTTTTGCCGTGGTCAACGTGCGCGATGATCGCGATATTGCGGAGGTCCATAAGATTGGCCTTGGGTGAGGAATGAGGAGTTGCCAGCGCGTTACCGTGCTGCGGGCGCAAAGGCCAGAAGAAAACGCGGAAAATACGAAGTCCACCCCGTCATCTGGCATCAAAAGTGAGAATTGCGGGTTTTGAAGACGCTCTAGCCCTTGCGGCGGAGACGGATCACCACGTCGACCTTGGCGATCTCGTAGCCCTCCGGCACATCCGGCAGGGCCTTTATTTCAAGACTCATTTTCGGCGCATCCGTCAGATCACCGGCATCTTCCATGTAGAAATGCGGGTGGTCATCCATTCGCGTGTCAAAATAGCTGCGAGAGCCGTCTACCGTGACCTCTTGCATCAGGCCTGCATCACAAAACGCGCGCAAGGTGTTGTACACTGTTGCCAGAGACACGCGATCGCCTGTCGACAAGACGGCCTCGTGTAGTCCCTCTGCCGTGACATGCCTGTCTTGCCCGTCGCCCACCAAAAGGCTGGCCAGCGTGAGCCGTTGCCGGGTCGGACGCAATTCCGCCTGGCCTAGCCAACTCTTTCCGCGTTCAAGCGCTTCTGGTGTCATCGGTCGATCTTTCCTCGCATTGAGAATGTATATAGGGCGCGATAGCGTAATGCAAAAGTGTTCCTTTTGGCGGCGTGGTTCCAGGCGTTCATTGCGGCATTAACGCCCGTGAATGGCACTATCACCCACGCGTTTGCCCGCTTGGGTTGCCGCGGGATGGATCGCCTGGCCGGTCTCTTGACCGGGAACGGTGGTTCCAAGCTGCCGAAAACCGACGTTGCTTTCAGTTGTTGATCGGATCAATGCTCGATTGGCAATTACGGCTTTGGGTGTAGTAGACCCGGAGGTTTCCTTCATCGTTTTGGATCACGCCCATCTCGTCTGCCGTGACCAAGTAGACTTCTTCGCTCTGGCTCACGAAGTTGCCCTGCGCATCATACTTGCAGGCACTTGCCGACCACGCGGTTTCATAGGTTTCTGCGACTGCGGGCACCGCGAATGCAAGTACGGCGCAGAGCGCCAGAAGATATTTCATGTCGTTTCCTTCGATGTTGGCATCGCACCCTTGGGCGGTTCGTTATCGGTGTCCCGCAGGTGTCGTTCGCCTTGCAATAAGGGCTGGCATTCTCAGGTTTCCTGCCCATTCACGCGTTGTGTGACTTGATAATAGTAGAATTGATCGCCGCTTTGATGGATCGCACCCAAAGCCACCTGACCAGGAAGGTCATCCGTCAGATACGTGTTCGTGTAGTCCCAGTCCGCATTATCGAAACACAAGGCGGGTCGGGTCTCGTAGGTTTGGGCTACGGTTGGTGCGGCAAGGACCAGAACTGTGGCGGTAGTAAGAATGGGCTTCATGACGTCGTTCATTTCTTCGGCGAACGTTTTAACACGGTCGGGATGCCGCCGCCTATGGAGAGGTGTAGAGCGGCAAACACCCTCTAATATGGTAACCGAAGCCGTCTCGGGTATACAAACCCTTTCACCTTGGCCGCCCATCCCGCAGGCGCGGCGTGCGCGGGGAACCCTTTCGGCCCTCACCCTTGCCTCTTCAACGCGCGCGATGGTAAACGCGTACGCAAATGTCGGGCCGCTTGCCAACAAGGCCCGAGACAGGATCAGGCGGGGGAACACATGACCGAGTATCCGACAAGCTTTGACAAGGACGCGCTTTTGGCTTGTGCGCGGGGTGAATTGTTTGGCCCCGGCAATGCGCAGTTGCCCGAACCGCCCATGCTGATGATGGATCGGATCACTGACATCTCGGGCGATGGCGGGGCGCATGGCAAGGGCCATGTGGTGGCTGA
>Ga0208544_10000552_pt1 | contig 29198 bp, 30 predicted proteins | sample DEB08_DNA_9_FD_184526 | JGI IMG/M metagenome (GOLD analysis project Ga0208544, IMG submission 184526) | Aqueous microbial communities from the Delaware River and Bay under freshwater to marine salinity gradient to study organic matter... | ecosystem: Environmental > Aquatic > Marine > Coastal ... | reverse complement strand
CAAGATGAAGATTTTTGGATAGCGTTATGAAATGATAAGAGAATAGTACGACACAAGAAAAAAATTACAGCGGTACGTCAAAACTTAAATTTTCTGCAAGACATTCGTATGGAATATGGAAGCTTTTGAGCATGGATATCGCAGTGGCCAGAAACCGATCAAGCATGATTACAATGGTATCTTAAAAAAAATGGATCAAGGCTATGATGAATGACCTCGCAATACTATTTAAGATTTATTTGAAAAGATAGTTTTATCACGAGTCCAGACATGGTGTTGGCATTGAAGCATGCATGAGCTGACATTGCCGATACTATTACGAGTAAACGAGACCTGACTACTATTCAAAATTTACTCAATAGCTGGCACGCAGAGGCAGGTTATAGCTTTACCCACCTCAGCAAAATACTCGCATATTCAGCTGGTGAAAATAACCCAAACGAGGTACTTGATAGGGAATCTCGTAGATGGGAGAATGATTAATGCAAAAGTACATAAAAAAATATTGACTTATCCTGTATATTTATATAATACCCAAGCTTTCTTAGGTAAGTGTTTCCGGGTGTATAGCTCAGTTGGTTAGAGCGCACGACTGATAATCGTGAGGTCCCTGGTTCAACTCCAGGTATACCCACCATTTAAAAAAGCAAAAAATTCTATTTTACAAAACGTAAATAGGATTTTTTTATGTCTTAACTCTACATCAATACTATCGCTTGTCTTTGGCTTTTTATAGAGCAAAATTGATTTTTGCTCATATCTGATATACTAGTCTTATATTCAATCAAAATTTATGTACAAAAAATCCACATTTGGTTTTACTCTTGTTGAGCTATTGGTAGTGATTACTATCTTGGCTGTTTTAGGGAGTATTGCATACATTAGTCTGATAGGGTATTCGCAAGATGCTCGTAATTCTATACGAATCTCAGACATGAAACTTATAGAAAAATCTATGAGTCTTTTTACTTCAGTAGAAGGTTTTTATCCTCTCCCTGACGACGTAAGCCAAATAACATATTCTGGAAGCTTGGTATTGAGTCAATGAATCTTTGGAGATTCAACCTTAGCGATAGTACGAGGTATGTCAGAAGTTCCTCTGGACCCCACACTACAACTTCCATATAGTTATGCAATCAGCCATGACAGACAACACTATCAACTATGAGGGGTGTTTGAAGGAGGATTTTTTGCACAAAATAATCCGCTTATAGCTCAAGCACAGGCATTTGAATGAAGTCAATTTAGTGGTTATGTTTTAGGAACCTATCTCGATTATGCGAGAAATATAAAAGTAGGGAACGACTGTAATATTATAACGATGCCCAGTCTTATATTTGGAACTATACCAGCCGGAGGAATACTACTTCCATCGATTCCTTATAAGTATGTGTATACAAAATCACCGCATCTACCAGCAGAGTACAATAGTGCACTCGATAGTGTGAGTGGAGAACCATGATTTGAGATCACTCAGGTTTGGGATAGTTGTTCTATTGATTCTATAGCGCAGCTAGATCTCTACATTGCTCAACTTTCTACCGCCTATCAAGCACTATCTACGCAAGATAGATTTGAAGATATTATTTTTAATTCTACTTCAGATAATTTTCGAAAAAATACAACTGATGCGCTGGCTCTCAACGATATTAGTATTAGTAAGAGTGTGATTCGATTGTTAGATGCTCCACCACCAGATCAATTTTTTATAGAAGATTTTAGTGCTCCAGATGCGACACAGTTGGTATGATGACATGTTCCAAGTTCAGGATCATGAAGCTGGCTACTCGAGTCGGGATCGCTTTGAGCCTATGCTATCTCATCAAACCTGTTATTTAAAACAGACATCTCACCTACATTGGTCTACCCAAGTCCTATTCCAGCTATTGAAAGTGGAAATATGAAACTATCGTTTGATGTAGTAAGTTTTGGAGGCGCAGACATATTTATTTATTTGCGATATGTTGATGGAGATAACTATTACCGAGCCGAAGTAAGTGCGAGTTGATATAGGATTATTCAACGTATAGCAGGGGTAGAAGGAGTACTCGAAACTGTTGCTCAAACCATTGCCGTATGAAGTAGTATTAGCTTTGAAGTAGAAGCATCTACACCTATATTTGCGATTGACGGTATTGAACAAACACGTTCACCTTGAAGTATGATTAGCTGAATTGGACAGCCCATTGTAGATCTACAGAGTCCATGAGCCGCTATCGATAATTATATATTGCGTTATAAATAGGTAATAATTGCAAATATGTACATAATATAGTAAAATATATCTATTAATGTTTAATACTCGGCAAGTATGGATAAATTGATAGACGCACTCTATGGTGTTTGGTACGCTATTATAGATCACAAAGCGATAGCTTTGGGGGTCTTTTTTGTATTTGCGTGAGCTTCTTGGGGTTCATATACCTACCTACCACAGTATTTCTCAGCTTGAGAAAATATTGAAGTAGTAGTAGAGCTAGAACAAGAAGATATTCTCACATGAGACGAAGAAGTTTCAGGAACTTGAGTCGTACCAGAAGAATGAGATCAAGAAGCTATAGAGCAACAAGTAGATGCAAAACCAGTGGCTCAAGTAGTTAAAAAAACTTCTCTCTTTCAAAAGATAGTGGGAGTATTTAGCTGAGATAAAAGCGATAATCCGTGAGCTATCTCTATACCAAAAGATGAAATAATTATTGAAAAAGCAGTAGATCCTGTTACAGAGGTAGAAACTATTATTACTGAAAAAATAGAGCCAGAAGCGGTTATTAAAATAACACGAGAATTTTATCCTGATAAAAAAATAACACGAACCACTACCCAAACTACCAATTCAATAACACAAGTTGTGGAAACCGTAGTAGAAGAAATAGATAACGAAACAGGTGAGACGATTGTTATAGAAGAAGAAACAAGCACTGGTAAAATAGATCCAGTGGGCCCAGATCCAGTCGATCCAGTTATTTGATGTACAGATGTTCTAGCAAATAATTATGATGTATGAGCTACACTCGATAGTACGCCAACGGCCTGTAGCTACGATGCACCAGCCCCAATTATGTGATGTTTAGATGCTACAGCGAACAACTACAATGTGTTAGCTACTCAAGAGGCGACTCCATCATCATGTACGTATGATGCCCCAGACCCAGTCATCTGATGTACGGATGTTCTAGCAAATAATTATGATGTATGAGCTACACTCGATAGTACGCCAACGGCCTGTAGCTACGATCCACCAGCACCAATTATTTGATGTTTAGATACTACAGCGAACAATTATAATGCGTCAGCTACTCAAGAGGCGACTCCTAGCTCATGTACCTATGATGCTCCAGATCCAGTTATTTGATGTACAGATGTTCTAGCAAATAATTATGATATATGAGCCACACTAGATAGTACTCCAACGGCCTGTAGCTACGATCCACCAGCACCAATTATTTGATGTTTAGATACTACAGCGAACAATTATAATGCGTCAGCTACTCAAGAAGCAGATCCTAGTTCATGTACGTATGATGCTCCAGATCCAGTTGATCCAGTTGATCCAGTTGATCCAGTTGATCCAGTTGATCCAGTTGACCCAGTTGACCCAGTTGACCCAGTTGACCCAGTTGATCCAGGGTCATGAGGAGCTGATCCAGATCTACCAGTTGGTCCTACTAATCCAGTTATCCCTGATAATGATGGTGGTACGACAGGTGGTACCACTGGTGCTGATGGAGAACCAGTTGTAACGGTGGTAGATGAATATTTTGAAAACGAAGAAGATTATGAAGTGCCAGATGAAGCACCTGTTCCAATTAAGGTAGTGGTGGTTCATTCTAGATCACCCATACTACCTATACCATGAATATGTCCAACAGGATATTCTAGTTATTGAGTGACTTCAAATGTTTTTACACTCAATAGCGTAGTATTGCCATATACAAATAATGGAAATAGTATGACTCTGACCAACGAACTTATTAATAAGGATGGAGTCGATTATTACTTTAAAATCTACAACGTAGATGGAGTAAAGATTGGATGAGTGATATATAAAATAGGAACCCCAGAGCTAAACTATAATTGGGCATTTAGTGTCTGTTTAGAAGAATAAATAATAAAAAAGAAGCCTAATGGCTTCTTTTTTATTATTGGACTAATAATTAATCTCTTCGTCCTTTGTATCCACCACTTCTACTCGATGAACCACCTCGTCCACCTCTATCACCTCGACCTTGGTATCCACCTCGTCCACCTGAGTCTCTTCCACCTCGGTATCATCCACCTCCACTTCTAGTTCCACCACCACCGTTGGTTCGTGCTTTTGCTTGAACTACGAGTGGTTTTTCAGAATTGAGTTCTTTAAATACAGCGAGTACATCTGCAGCTTTGTCAGCTTGTAGATTCATATATGAAAAGTTATCTAGGATATCAATCTTACCAACATCACCAAGATTCATGTTTGCTGATCGTTCTAGGAATTGAATGAGAGAACCAGGGTTCATATCATCTTTTTTACCCTTTGCGATAAAGATTCGTTGTTCACCATTTTCAACTTCCGTAGAGAAATTAGATCTATTTCTATCTTCTCTAGCTGGTCGATCAGAGAAGTTTTTTTCTACTACATTTTTATAAGCAGCGATATCAAAATCCATCTTGTAAGCTCTTTTGAGAAGTGCTTGCATAACAATTTTTGGATCTTCATTTGTCGCTAATAAACTGGTAGCCAGTTCTTCAAAACTTTCGAGTCCTTTATTTTCTGTAACCGATGTTTCAATATCTGTAACAAGACGTTTCTTTTTCATTTCGATAACATCTTTTGCATTTGGTAAGTGTTCTTTTGGAATTTTTACTTTAATGGTTCTCTCAATAAGTGAAAGTTTTCTGAAATCAGCTCGACCAGCAAGAGTGATAGCAATACCATGCTTACCAGCTCGACCAGTTCGACCGATTCTATGAGTATATACTTCTGGATTATCTGGGAGAGAGTAGTTGATTACATGAGTAACATCATTTACATCGATACCTCGAGCAGCTACATCAGTAGCAACGAGAATATTAATTTTTTTCTCTTTAAATCTTCGAAGTATTTTTTCTCGACCTTTTTGTTCGATATCTCCATGAATTCCTTCCGCTTTATATCCTTTTTGAACGAGTCTTGAAGCTACGTCATCTACATCCATTTTTGTTTTACAGAAGATGATAGAGTAGAATGTCTCTTCAAGATCAATAATTCTACAAAGAGCATCATATTTATCTCTTGGTGCTACTTCGTAATGTTTTTGAGTGATATTATCACCAGTTAGGTTTTTCTTGTCTATTTTTACTGTATCGTAATCTCCCATATATTTTTTAGCAATATTGAGGATTTCTCTTGGCATAGTAGCTGAGAAGAGCAGTACCTTTTTTTGTTTTGGAGTAAATTCCATAATCTCTTCGATTTCTTCTTTAAAACCGATATTAAGCATTTCATCTGCTTCATCGAGAATAAAGTATTTAAGATTTTCTAATTTTAAAGATCGTTTTTTTACAATATGATCTTTTACTCGACCTGGCGTACCAACAATAATTTGAGGATTGTTTCGAAGTCCTCGTAGGTCACCACTAATTGGTTGTCCACCATAGATAGTTAGTACTTTAAAGTCTCGACCAGCAAAACTTTTAATTTCTTCGGCTACTTGAATAGCAAGTTCTCGAGTAGGAGCCAGTATAAGAGCTTGAATTCCGTTAGATGTAGGGTCGATTCTCTCTAAAATAGGCAATGCAAAGGCAGCTGTTTTACCAGTACCAGTTTGAGCTTGCCCAACAATATCTTTATCTCCGTTAAGAAGAAGGGGAATTACACCGGCTTGAATATCGCTCGGAGTTTCATACCCTTTCGCTTCGATCTTTGCTAGCATTTTTTCACTGAGCCCAAGATCACTAAATTTTACAGTCATATTTTTGTCTGTTAAGATTTCATAGTCATGAAATCTAAAATAAAAAAATAACCTACTCTCAAGAATGTGCACTCACTGGTTTATCCCTGCACCAATGTGGTAAGGGGGGAATAATAGTATATCGAGTCATGTCTCTTGTTTTCGCGCGCTGTTGTAGCGGTATGTTTAGAGACTTTTCAATATTGATTCCTTTGCTAGTGAACAATCTCCAAAATAGGTTATGTGAGCCCGAGTATATAAACAAAAAAAACAAATGCAAATATTTATTACAAAATAAATAATTACTTTGACAATTTATAGTATTAGATATAATTAATACATTATTAAGAAACATATATTGATATGAGAATGAAAAGAAAGATACCAGGTTTAGCAGAGACATTGTTTTTAGTTGAACGAGCGAAACAAAAATGAATCCCTGTTGGTCTCGAGCTTCAAGAAATGACACGTCGACAGTTAGAACTTATTTTTATACGTAAATCTCGTCCAGAGCTAGAACTTATTTTTATACGTAAATCTCGTCCAGAGCTAGAACTTATTCATCAGTTAAAAAACGCTGTTCAGAGTGATTATCTCATCTTTGAAAAAAATAAAGCCTGAGTTAGTCTAGCAAAGATAGAAGAAGAGATTGCTAGAAAGGGAATTAAAATCAGCAATGCTACCATGTGAGCCATGCTTTGATCATGCAGCGATTGAGAACAAGCTCAGGCACTTATAGAACGATATGGACTCGAAAACGATGACCCCTCACTCTATTGGCATCCTGTTTTTTCAGATGCAAATCTGGACAGAGCTGATCGTTATGAATAAACAACAACAAAAAACACTGCGATAGCAGTGTTTTTTGTTGTTTTGAAAACTATCTTATATCCTCAATAAACTTATATATCCCATTCGCTCAAGCCGTTGGCCAGCTATGAGGTGCATCTCCGTAGGTGGGGTACTCGGTGCAGAAGTGCACGGGGTTTCATCTGGAACAGTTGGTCCAGCTTTGACAGCTCAAGCCAGAAATACTAGTAGTCACTGCATCTCAGACACAGTTGTTTTTTAGTTTTCGTGTCTTGGTAGCATTTTCTCAGTCTCGAAAGGCTACGAGAGGATCAGCACGGTTGTGGAGTATCAGGCTGGCTACTGGACCTCTGCACGCTACATTGTAGGCTGGTCCTGCTACGGCTGTCATGGTTGAGATAACATCTCATCGTTCACAAGCCAGTCTGTTTGAAAAATAAGCTCAGAGTGAATGTCCTACTATATGTACGGCTGATCGGTCTACACAGAGTGCTTCTGTAATTTGCGTGAGCATAGCATCTATAAAATCTATGTTTTCAGCTTGGTGCCAGTTATATGGTCCTGGTCCAATACCTGCAGGATAAGCTCGGATAACATTTTGTTCGCTGACTCATTGCCATTTTCATCCACCTAATCACATATAATCTCGAACCATAGCATTGCTATTGGTTCGCCCGTGCAAGCCAAGAACAAGTGGGTAAGCAGTATTAGAATTATAATTTTTAGGAAGATCGAGGAGGTAGCTTCGTGACTTTCAGGCGACGCTGAGAGTATTGCTCGATCATAGGTTTCCAGAAACAGAACATCAAACAGATTTGTAGTCGAGTGTGCTGTTGTTGTCTTTTTTTGTGACCCGTGAAATCAACTCAGCACTTTGTCATCTCTTTATTTGTGTATCGAGCAGATAACTATATTCTGGGATAATTTTGTTGCTATGAGCATAGTCTATATACCGGTCATACCATTCTCATGAGCCTTGCTTTGGTATCTTAAGTTCAAAGGCTCGACTCGCAAATGCTAGTGCCTCTAGTACCGTTACTTCATCATTTGGCCCAAATTTTCAATTATCATATCCATTCGCTATATTGTTTTCAGCTGCGTAGCAGATATATTTTGCAAACCAAGCTGAATTATCTACATCAGGGAAGCAAGTTTCTGAGACTTCGCTACTTACTTCAATATTAGCAGATTTAAGTATGACTTTGAGTATTTCTGCTCGAGTAATAGTATTAGTTGGACCAAAACTACCATCATCATATCCTGATATAATGTTATTCTCAGAGAGTTCTAGTATAGCTTGCTTGTACCAGTTACTATCTATATCATCAAAAGCTGTAGCATAGTTCGGTCAGTTTATGAAAATAATCAAGAGTATAATTATAGATTTATAGAACATAGCGTATTAAGATTATTTATTAAGAAGTTTCAGTATTTCTCGTTGGTAATTTTTTGATTCTCTTCTCAGCAGTGCATCTGGCAGGTCATTGAGATCGTGTACGAGTGTGTTTCTGAGTTTATGGAGGTCCCATACAGCTTGCAGGTTGAGTATAATAGAAGGCTTTTCCTTTAAGATCTCTCAGAAAGTTCCACGGTAACCATAGGCCTTGAGAATTTGGTGATAGAGCTTATCACATTCAACTACTTGTTGCTGTGGAGATAAGCTATTTTCTATCCTGCCTAGATAGCTAATAAACTTTGCCTTATCTGACCCAGAGAGTTTTTTCTTTTTTTGAAACATGAGAAATAATATTCCCAGCATAAGCACCACTCAGTACAGAGCAAAGTATGAAATCATGATAATTTTGGTTAATATATTATAATTTTCCCTTTTTAAAGGGAGTACCCCGAAGGGGGGAGAAATTTTCTTAGCCATGTTACACATTTTCTAAAAAAACTACAATAAAAAATGGGTTTGAATTTATTGTATTTTTTCATACTATTATGTACATATATCATTTTACACCCATCTATGAGCAAAAAAGCTGAAAGAAAGATCTTTTCATTTTTGAAAAATAAAGTGAAATCAGAACAAAAACAGTGCACCAGTATTTGGAGAATGCTAGGATATGAAGTGATTATTGTTTTTTTAGCCATTATGCTGATTAACGTATACGTACTTTCATTCTCAGTATTGCAATATTTTTCTCATATAAAAGACATGGAAGTGACCGAGGTGGGTATGGTACTATGAGCTTCTGTTCGACCAGACGGAACGCCATCTAAAATACTCCAAGACCGACTCAATACGGCCGTTATATTTTATGAGCAAGATAAGATACAAAAAATTCTTGTTTCAGGAGATAACTCAAGCCACCATTATAACGAGCCAGTGGCTATGAAAAAATACCTGTTGAGTATGTGAGTCCCTAAAGAAGATATCTATCTCGATTATGCAGGGTTTGACACCTACGATTCACTCTACCGAGCCCGAGATGTATTTGGTACTGATGAACTAGTTATATTTACACAAGGGTTTCATCTACATCGAGCTATCTATATTGCTAAACGACTCGATATGAGTGTGGTAGGAGTGACGACTGACCTTTCTAAATATAGAGACTCAAATAGAAACTCAATACGAGAAGTATTTGCTCGTGTGAAAGCATTTTTTGAAGTAGAAATACTTAAACCAAAGCCAACCTATCTCTGAGATCCTATCGAGATTGTAAGTGACCAAAAAATACAAGATATAAAAAACGATATATTGAAATAAATCATGAAAATAGTATTTTTGATACCTCCTTCAGAAGGAAAAAATAAATGATGAAACCATGAGAGTGAACAACTCTCATTTATTTTTGAGAAACCTGCGAGCATCGTTGCTGGAGTCACTCCCAAAGATCTCCATTGCAAAGATAAACGGTACGAAGAAGCTCTGCAGCTCAATAGGTTCACACTAGATGGAACATCATGATATATGCCAGCTATAGAGCGCTATAGTGGAGTGATGTATAATGCAATAGACTACGCTGGTATGTCACAGGTAGGGAAGAGATTTTTTGAAGAAAATTTCCTGATTATATCGGGTATGTATGGTTTAGTAAGCTCTGGAGATGTGATTGGAGATTATAAACTGCCTATTTGAGTTAAGTGATTATATAGTTTTTGGTGAGACAGCATAACACAAGCCTTACGTGATGCAAAACCTGATATAGTTGTTAATCTATTGCCACAAGCGTATGCTAAAGTGATTGATTTTGATGCGCTAGAAACTCAGGTAGTTCATGTAGTATTTATGAAGTATAGAGAAAATAATTTAGTAAATATGGCTCATGGTGTGAAAAAAGTAAAGTGAGAATGGATAAAAAATGTTTGTGAAAAACAGCTCACTCACTATACTCTCTTTGAGTGAGAGATGCGCAAAGACGATACGCAAATTACTATCCAGATAATCCAAAAATAATATGAGCCAAAGTAAAAAACATAAAGATAAAAAACAAGTACATGCTCCAGTGGAGCCAATAATAAGTGTAGAAAAAGAAAAACAAGGGTTTAGTGCGAGTTTAAAAAGCTTGAATAATATTCTGATCGCACACAAAGATGCTCAAGAACTCAGAGATTATAGACGAATGTTCTATAGTTTATTTTTTATGTTTTGTGTGTTATTTCTCTTGTGAATTTTTGGTTTGTGCTACGTTCAAAACTCGTATTATCATAAATTAGACCTTGCCAAGCAGGCTCATGCAGACGAGATCAAAAACATTGAGTTTGTTCTAGAAAATAAGTTCCAGCAAAAAGCTTTTATAGAAACTATTCAAAATCTTGATCTAGAGAGTGATGACTCGATAGTCAAATATGTAGACCCGAAAACTTCATTTAATAATAAAGGATATATTCCTAAAAATTTGGTGTGAGTATGATCTGATTTTATTAAAGATTCAAAATGATATATTCAGGTACATCAGGTAGCAAAAGATAATCTTAATAAATTGGCAGAACAGTTTTATAATGAAACGCAGCAAGAGATTATTGTCGTGAGTGGATATAGAAGTTACAGCTATCAAAAATGAATCAAAGATAGAGGTTGTCCTGATACACTCTGTGCAAAAGCAGGGCACAGTGAACACCAATCAGGGTATGCTATAGACCTATATTCAGCTTCTACGCAGGCTGAATGGCTATGAAACAATACTCTGAGAAAGCATTTTGCTTGGTTGAATGCGAATGCGCATGTTTATGGTTTTCATAATCCTTATCAGAGATGAGTTGAGATTGATGGATACGAACCAGAGCCATGGCATTGGAGATATGTTTGAGAAGATCTTGCGAGATATCTCAAGCAGAATGATCTGACTTTTGCAGAATTCTATTACGAAAAAAAATAACTCCATTCATGGAGTTATTTTTTTTCTTCTTGAGCCTGAGCTTGGGCAGTTACTTCTATTTCCGCTTCGATCTCGTCTTCGATCTCTCTTTGGGTTGAGATCTGCTTGAGCATCAGCTTTCGTTTAGCTTTTTGATTTTGTCTATCAAAGAATTTTTTAGAGAGATAAAGAATAGGGAAGAGATAATATACAGCCACACAGATACATACAATCAGAGCACCAAGTATGGTAAATTCTAGCCCACTAAAGCTTGATATAGATTCAATAGCAGCGATGATTTCGCTGTTATTTTTGTATGTATATTCAAATCCTACTTCCATATCTATATTTTATTAAATATCGCTTTGTTCTACCAACTCTGCTACTACAATGAGTCGGTTGAGTGTGGTTCCAATAGGCCAGCATGTCATCAGGGTAAGTCGTGGTTTGAGAGCTGATTTTTTAATCACTCCTACATTTTTTGGATCGATTACTTGTTTTTCACGTATTACGTAGACGTATTTTTGTTGATCATAGTATACAATAATTTCATCTCAATACGAAAGTTTATCCATCAGAGCAAATACTTCGTTATAATTTCACTTGATCCATGGAAAGTTAGATGAGTGTCCAAAGATGAAGCTGTTCCCATTTTCACCAGGTTTTACACTCGATGGATATCGTACGACTCAGTTTTCTAGGTCCTTCATAAAAATGTCGTTGAGTTCTTTTTCATTTCCAATGAGAGGCTCTGTTACTTCGACCAGAGGAATATTTTTTCCAATTTTGGGAATAATAATTCTGTTTTCGTAGGGAGTAATTTCAATATCTAGCCTACTAGAATCTTTGAGTGTTTTATCGGTGAGGGTTTTGATAGAGTATGATGTTCACCGAGCTACAGTCGCATCGTCTAGCGTTTCATACCGTTGTTTCCGTAGTTCTTGGGGAGCTGCTTGTAGTTCAAGATCTTCTCAACTCGCTGCCTGAACTGAGTTAATAAGACCTTGCTCACTCGCTGCAATTTGGTCAGCGTACACGTAGCTTTTAGCAATTTGATAGTAGGCTTGGTAATTTGTTGTGAGCATGAGTACCGCAAAGATAGCTGCGGTTGTAGTGAGGTATTTGATTAAGAAAACTAATGAGTCTAGGATAGAGTGAGATTTTTTAGTCGCTATTGTTTCTTGAACTGGTTGTTTTATAGTTTGTTTTGTCGCTACTTCAGGAATTGACGGAGTGTGAGAATACTCTGTCATTCTTAAAATTCACCCTATCTTATTTTTTAGGGTAATTCGAGTAATCTCGATATCAATATTTTGGAGGACGTCAAAGCCTGGAGTTGTCATTGGTATTGGTTTTTATATTTATTTTTGTATGTATATATTTATTTTATCACATTATTATTTGGTGAGCAAAAATAGGCTCTAAAAACTTTTGAGTTTTGCGATCTTTTCTCTATAATTAAACTAATTTAATGACACGAACTTTGAAAATATGGTAAAAAAATATGAAAAAAGTTCTGGTTGAATCGTATATCGAATTAATGATGCCTGAGAAACAGAGATATTGCTTCTTAAATGGCTGAATTCTAGAAAAAAAGAAGAATATGTTATTCCCAAATGACACATCGAGCAAGATGAAATAGCCAAAGAGGCTGCTATTCGAGAGATATGCGAAGAAGCTGGACTTTTAGAGCGCGACCTGGAGGTAATTAAGTTTATCACCAAGCTCAACTACACATTTACGGCTGGATACCTAAAAAATAATCCAGTGATAGATAAAGATGTTTATATCTTTTTGGTGAAATACACCGGAAAGAAAAAGCCCTATGTTTCTCGTGATGAGAGATTTATTGGCTTTAAATGGGTTCCTATTGATGAAATAGGGAACATGAATGTCCGATTTGATATTGGGTCGATGGTAAAGAAAAATAAAACTTATTTTATATAACCTCACCCTAACCCTCTCCTTATAGGAGAGGGGACGAGACCAAAATAGATTGGGCCTCATTTCTCCTATAAGGAGAAAATTGTATGAGGTTGGGCTAGGAAAAATTAATACTTAAACACAAAAAAATATGTTAGATGTATCATACAACGGTGATAATTTAGTTATTGCAGATTCAAGTAAGAAAAATATAGAGTTCAATGTGGAAACACTCGAGATGAAACTCGATGGTTTTGATGTAACTCACCCAGGTGAATACGAAAAATCAGAAATATTACTCGAAGTAAAAAAATATGAGGACAAGCTTTTTTATCACTACCTGATAGACAAAAAACATCTTGTATTTGTTCCATACGATGAATTTAAGCTCGAAGAAGAGATCCTTACTTTCTTCGGAGATGTAGATATTCTCGTTATCCACGGGTCAAAAAATGCTGCCAAAGTATTTGAAAATATTGAAGCCAAGATGGTGATACCCTACGGAGAAGCCAAAGACATGTTCCTCACAGCTGCTGGTCAACACACAGAAGCAGTCAAAACACACAAGATTAAATGAGATTTCTCACTCGATGCAACGGAGTTTGTGAATATAGAGAAATAATAGATTAAACAACAAAAAAACAGCTCATTTTGAGCTGTTTTTTTGTTTTTACATCTAACAGAGCATATTATATAATACCTATAGCATCAACAATAAATTCACTAGCATCTATAACTTCAGGTGATTCAATACCAGTAGTAGATTTGCTAAGCTTATTCGTCAGCATAATACCATAGTACATGGTACTGAACTTTTATTTATCGACGTAGATTCTATAGATTCTATTTATGGAAGTCCAGAGAGGTTCTTGGTATTTGACTTGAGTGCGCTCATCCAGCAACAGTACTTGGATAACACAAGATGAGGCGAGTACCTAAAATTATTATTTTAGATTATTGGTTTCAATCCACTAAAAAAGGCCGCTTCATAGTTGAAGGGGCCTTTTTTAATTGGGTGTTCTATTTCTTTAAATCAAGCTCCCAACATCGTCTTTGGATAGCATTAATTTCGAGTAGGAGATGTTTTACCTCGTTGAGCAGTGATATGTAGAATACACTACTTTGAACACTGACCTTACCAGCTTGAACACGTTCCATATCTTGTTGGATATACTTTTGAAGTTTGAGCCTGAGCTTATCAGCGTTTTCAAACTTTTTATCAAAGTCCCGTTTTTTGATTTTAGTAAACATTTCATCGTATATAGCTGCCAGTTGAGTATCGAGCTTTTTGAAACTCTTCACTTCAAGCGCTGATATTTCATGATTGTTGTCTATATACTCTGTGGTTGTTTCACTAATAGATTTAAGAGATTTTGAATATCCTTTGAGTGAATTAAGAATACCGACATAACTTGAAAGAGACTTCACTCCTCACATGTTTTTATTACTCGAATCTGAGATTTTAGAGATAAACTCTTTTTTAAATTTATAAGTATTTTCTTTAAAGCTAGATATGTCTTCATGAAGCGTTCGTGCTACGTAGACATCTTCTTTTGCTAAACATTCAATATTGCTAGAGAAATGCTTTTGTCCTTGTTTGAGACTCTTTGTAATATTTTTGAGAAATACCTTTGGCATATCATCAGCGTCATCGAGCTTGTCCATCTCATCGTCTAGTTTTACTGTTTTCTTTTTAGTAAACAGAGGCTTGATCATGATGTAGAGTGTTGCTAGCGTGAGCAGAGCAATAGCTGGAACTTGTCAGAAGTATATGATAGTAGCTATAATATAGGCAAATACAAAGGCACCAAATGCTGTCAGGAACCAACCAAATATTACACTAATAACACCGTTAACTCTATATACAGCACTTTCTCGTCCCCAGGCTCTATCTGCAAAGGCAGCACCCATGGCAACCATAAATGTTACATAGGTTGTTGAGAGAGGCAGTTTATAGGCTGTAGCTATAGATATAAGGATACTCGAACAGATCAGTATCACCGAAGCTCGTACCAGATCAAAACTATGAAAGCTTGAACTATTTTGTACTTTGGCAAAACGTTTTCCGATATATCTCCAGATTCCTCCTGGAATAATATATTCTACGTAGCTGAGCACTGATCGAAATTTTCTTACCAAGGCTCGAGCTACCAGTGATGTACCAAAATCTTCTTGACCTTCACCTTGTCGAGATAGATTCAGTCCAGTTGAGAGTACTTTTTTAGCTTTGACTGAGAAAACCAAAGTCGCTACCATGATAGCACCTGCGAGAAGTAGTAACCATATATTTGCTTTCTCTTTTGTATGTAGCCCATCCATAAAGAAGAGAGCTGGGTCTGTAATAGCTGGATCAGCTAAGAAGAGTTGGTATGATTTAAGAGCTGCGAGAGGAACTCCAATAAAGTTTACTAGATCATTCCCAGCAAAAGCCATAGCTAGTGAGAAGGTACCAACCAGTACGATAATTTTAAATATATTTACTTTGAAGAGTAGGAGTATTTCTAGAATTATAAACCACCCTATAGCCGTGAGTGAAAGAAATGTGACTAGGTTACTATTAATCCACCCAATAATATCTTTTATGTTTGTTAGTGCCGATCCCTTGAGTCATTTTGCTAAGATAAAATGAGTAATGGCAGTGATAGCAATAGCCCCGAGTATAGCACTCCAGTATTTTGGTTTACTTTGGTAGTCAAATGTAAAAAACATTCGAGTAATATATTGAATCAGCGCACCAAGTATAAACGAAGCAACAACCGAACCAAGTATACCACCTATAATGGTAAGTACTTTAGCGGTATTAATATAGGTAGCGAGATCACTCATTGGCAGAGCGTCGTTTCCATAGAGTTTTAATACTCCAATACCAACCGCAGAACCAAGCAAACAAAATACTATAGAAACAGTAGTCGAAGTTGGCATCCCGAGTGAATTAAACTTATTCAGTAGAAGTATATCAGCTATAATAACAGCCAAAAATATCATGATTATCTCCATCAAGTTAAAATGCTCTGGATGAAAGATTCATTTTCGAGCTACTTCCATAAGTCAACTCGAAAAAATAGCCCCGGCTAATAGACCAAGACTCGCAATAATCAGAATTTTCTTGTAACTTCCTGCATTCGATCCAATAGATGGAGAAAGAAAGTTAATCGCGTCGTTACTCACTCATACCACTAGGTCAAAGATCGCGAATACGAATATAATACCCACAATAATACTCAGCACACTTGTAAAATCCATACGTTAGATTTATTAACTAAATAAAGAGCCCTCCACTATATATCCAGTTAAATATATTTTAAAGCAACAGAAAAGCAAGAGATTAGCCCTTGCTTTCCTGGTTTTTATGGAGTAATTATATGATTTCACCTTTATAAATTTCTCTGGCTCGTCGTTGTTCTTCACTATGATCAACTATAATTGGGCAATAGCTGAGGGGAGTTGAAATGGGGTCGTGGATAGACTTTGGAGTTTCAAATTGGAGCTCTGGGATATATTTCCTGATAAATTTGCAGTCTGGATCAAACTTTTTTGATTGGAGTAGGGGACTAAAAATCCTGAGTGGTTTTGGATCTGCTCAGACTGAGGCTGACCATTGCCAGTTTCATAGATTGACAGCCTCGTCGTAGTCGAGGAGCATTTTTTTGAAATATTGTTCTCAGAGTCTCCAGTCAATATGCATGTCTTTAGTCAGAAAGCTCGCTACTACCATTCTGGCTCGTCCATGCATCCAATTGGTAGTATTAAGTTGCTTCATAGCAGCATCTATAATAGGGTAACCTGTTTCTCCATCACACCATTTTTGAAACATTGCTGGATTAGTATCCCACTTAATATGTCTTCGTTTTTCTTGAAATTCTCTATTTTTTGTTTCAGGGAAGTAGTTTTTAATATGCCACCAAAATTCTCTCCAGGCCAGTTCTGATACATATGGATTTTTTCACTTGGCAGCTTTGCCTGGTTCAGAAATGAATATTTCTCATATACTCATTCATTTGTTGTAGAGTTGTCTGATTGAGAATACTCAAAATCGTAGATAGGGAGCTAACTTTGTTGTTCCGTCTTTATCAAGATCATTTCGAAACTTGTCGTAGTCGTTTCTAATATATTTATCAAAACGAAGCTGCCCAAACTCCATAGTAAAAAACGGATGCTGTACTAAATCAATAAAGTCTTTTGCTTCAGTGTTTTCTTGTGTAGTGAGTTGAGTGAATTTAGAAGTAATATTTTGTTCGAGTGTTTTTTCTGGGAATTCTGCTAAATGCTTTTGCCAAAGTTTGTAGAAGGGGGTAAATACTTTTCTTTGTTCGATAGTATCTGGTTCGACCATCATAAAATCTTGTGTAGCTATGAAATTGCATCATGCTTTCTCAGCTACCCTATTATCTCTTGTTACTCAATAATCTCAGTAACTTTTATTAGTAAATATAGCATCTATATTATATTTACTCACAAGTTCTGGAATAATATCTTCTGGTTTTCATTTGAACACTATAACCTTATCTCCTCAGAGTTTTTTAATGTCTGCAGATAAAAATTCTAAGGCTTCTCGTATAAATCAAAACTTTTGATCTGTGAGTCCTCAAAAATTGTCAGTAATATTTTCGTCTAATATAAAGATAGGCAATATTTCTTCTGAGTTTTGTAGACAAGCATAGAGTCCAGAGTTGTCATGCACTCGTAGGTCTTGTCGGAACCAAAATATAGATTTTTTATGTTTCATAGATCTCGCTTATCAATTATATAGACTAATATATTTTAAAGCACAATAAAAGCAAGACCGAAGCCTTGCTTTTATGAATGTCTGTGTTTATTAGGCTTCGTCTTTTCTTCCGAATTTTTTTAATCTTGGTATCAGTGGCTTCATCATAATGTAACAAGTAATACCAACCATAAGTGCCATACCCACTATTCCACCAAAGTAGAGTATGTTGGCAACAGCAAATGCTAAGAAAAATCATCCAATTGCGGTCATAAACCAACCAAATATTACATGAATAACTCAGTTTACTCGCTCAACAGCACTTTCTCGCCCCCAAGCTCTATCTGCAAAGGCAGCACCCATACCAACCATAAAGGTTACGTAGGTTGTTGAGAGTGGAAGTTTATAAGTAGTAGCTATCGATAGTATGATACTCGAACATATAAGTATTACAGATGCTCGAACCAGATCAAAAGCTCCATCTGATTTTTTACTTTCAGAGAGAGATTGAAATCGTCCTCATACAAACTGTGCGAGTCGCATAGGAGTATGTCTTGCAAAGAAACCAATCAGTATACCACTGTCTTTTACAATCATCTCAGCAATAAATGATTTATGAAATTTTTCTTCTGTATTTTTTCATTGCCTTGATAAATTCAGACCAGTGTTAAGCACTCGCTTTGCTTTTTTAGAAGTCATAAGTGTTATAACCATCAACACTCATGAACCAAGCAGCAATAGTTTACTTACTTCAACTTTTCCAGCGAGACCATCCATCATAAAGGTATTGGCATTTCCAGCTCACCCAGCTTGGAATAGGTCATATGAACTCAGTGCCGCAATAGGAACTCCAATAAAGTTAACCAGGTCGTTCCCAGCAAAGGCCATAGCGAGCGAGAAAGTACCAATTAATACCACCAGTTTAAAAATATTTACTTTAAATATCAGAGCAAATTGCATAACTAAGAACCAAAATGAGAGAGCAAATGCAATGAACAGAGTTGTGTGGGTACTAATATAGTCTCGTAGTGTTACGATACTTGGTATTTCAGATCCTTTTAAACCTTTTACCATCATGAAATGAGTAATGGCAGTGATAGCGATAGCACCAAGAATAGAACTCCAATATTTTGGCTTGAGATCATATTCAAAGGTGAAAAATATTCGTGTGATATATTGAATCAATGCTCCTAGAAAGAAAGCCACCAGTACTGAACCGAGTATTCCTATAACGATAGAAAGTACTTTAGCTGTATTTATATAGGTAGCGAGCGTATCTATTCCGAGACCTGATTGGTATACTTTGATAACCCCCATACCCACAGCTGCACCGAGGAGTCCAAATACGATAGATACCGTTGTTGAGGTAGGCATACCCCAAGAGTTAAACTTGTTCAGCAGGAGTATATCACCAATCATTACCGTGAGAAATAGTGTTACAATTTCGCTATAACTAAAGTATTCTGGATGAAAGATACCTTTTCGGGCTACTTCCATAAGTCCACTTCCAAACAAAGTACCCAGTAGTAAACCAAGCCCGGCGATAATCATAACAGTTTTATATCCGGCTGCTTTAGAACCAACGGCAGGAGATAAAAAGTTAATAGCGTCGTTACTGACTCAAACAATCAGATCAAATATGGCAAAAGCACATATGATAATAACTGCGAATGTTAATATATTAGAAAAATCCATATACATATAATATCAAAAAATAAAGTCCTTATAAAAGTTCTCTATAAATATACCATATTATGTACACAATTTTCAAGAAAAGCCTATTGCTTATTTTATTAAATATTTCTTAATGATGTTGATGATGTAGATGAAAGCTACGACTCACATGCTGATGTAATAGAATTTGGGTTCAAATTGAGCTGCGACGATTCATCCTGATATAAAGTATGGGTAGCTGAGTCGTTGCACTTTTTTCCAATTTTTTTTCAGTTTTTTCATAGACCACATATTTGATGTCGCCAGAAGTATGATAGCACTTAGCTCTGCTATTCGAGCAATAAGCGGATACCAAAGAGACCATTTTGGAAGAGAGAAATAATTACTCCAAAACCCATCTTGAATGAGAGCGGTTCCACTCAGGTTGAGTACGATAATAGTCGCTGAGAGTATTCCAAAGGCTTTTCGTAAAAATATAAGCTGTTTTAAAATGCTATATTTTGGAAATAATTCAGATATAGGTCGAATCACCATTACAAACAGCAGAGAAATCCAAGAGATATAAAACATCAGGCTGATAAAGCTGATATCTATAAGAGGGATAAAGCTATAGAAGAACTCAAAATAAAGTGAACTGGCCCAAACAAGAGGAATTCAAATAAGTGTGAAATAAATCAGGTATTTAGAAAAAATTTGTATATTTTTCATAGTAAATAAGTTTTGGAATATTTTTCATGCTAATTATAATGTGGCTTAAGTTGAATACAACTTTAATATTTTTAATATAACATACCACTATGAGAAAAGTATATATTCTAGCAGGACTATTGTTCCTTGCTTCGTGTAGTCACGCTGAAGTAGCGACAGTTAATACCGAAGTGGTAGGCACTCCTGAAACTATTGTTGAACAAACAGTCGAAGTTGAAACAGAAGCTGAAGTTGAAACCCCAGCTGAAGAAATAAATGACGAAGTAGCTGCTCTAGAAACAGCAGTAGAAGATCTCAGCAAAACAGCTACACTTGATGCTGCCTACACAAATCCAAAAGGACCAGTAGATATGAAAGTTGCATATTCACTCGATAGTGAATGAAAAATTGCTACCATTGGTGTATCAGCTACTACATATGATGGACTTGGGGATTTTAATACTGCTATTCAGATACTGGTAGGATCTACTCTAGAAGATGCAGCTGAATATAAATCAGGATCATCTCTTACAGGATACGCTTTTACACAAGCTGTTAAATCTGAATTAAATTAATATGAAATCTTCAGCTGAACTTTTTTGATCTATTCTAACGATTGATATAACCTCACCCCCAACCCCTCTCCTAACAGGAGAGGGGAGTATAGCTGAAAATATAGAAACATGCTTTGAGATGGCGAGGATATTTGAACAAAAATATTCTCGATTTATCCCAGGAAATTACCTCGATACACTCAATACGAATAAAAACTCTGCCATAGATCCAGAGTTTTTTTCGATTATAAATCTGTGCTTGAAAGCATCACAAATGACGAGATGATATTTTGATATCACAGTACTCCCAATACTTGAAAATGCTGGATATTGAGTTTCAAAAAATAAACTAAAAGAAGATATATGATATAAAAATATAGTACTCTCTGAGAATAAAATAGAATTATTACATTGAGTAAGCATCGACCTCTGATCGGTAGGAAAAGGATATATGATAGATAAAATTTATAAATATTTAGATAAAAAATACTCAAATTTTATTATAGATTTTGGAGGAGATATTCGAATTAAAGGAGAACATGTTATTTCTTTAGAAGATCCAAATTTAGACCAACCTCACCCTAACCCTCTCCTTATAGGAGAGGGGACAGGAACAATATGATGGGTTGTTCTTGATAATAATTCTATTGCATCTTCATCTGGAAATAGACGACAGTTCTGAGATGCTCATCACCTTATGAATCCAATGTCAGGGAAGAGTGTCGATGATAAACAGACTATTTTTCTCACGCACAAGCTCGCGAGCTTTTCAGACATATTTTCTACCGCACTATTTGTCTCACCAATAGATATAGCGATTACAGTACTCAATACTGTAGTTTGATTAGAAGGGATGATCATAATGAGTGATGGAACGATACATAAAACAAAAGACTTTATATGGAAGAAGTAAAAAAAGAAATATCCCAAAAAATTATAGACTATGCTATTTGGTACTATCTACGCTATTTTCCTAGTAGGCAAAAGCTCAGAAACAAACTAACTGAAAAATTTGGACCACAATCTGAGAAATGAAAGAGGTACTGAGGAATATTTCCAGAAGATATAGATTATATATTAGATGAAAAAATGTGCTCTATTATAGAAGAGCTAGAAGTAATTCGAAGTAATATTAGATGATATATAACGCGATGAAAAAATCTCAGATATATTAAACAAAAGCTAGCAGGGAAGCTGTTTCTCAAAGATGATTATGAGAAAATATTGAGCGAAGAGTTTAACAGTGACACCGAAACACTCCTTCAATACCATAAGCTAGTCAAGCAAGCCAACACGCTCAAAAATAGAAACAAACCAAGTGGTTATATTAGGCAAAAATTTATAGAAAGCTCTCTAGATAAGCAAATAGTAGAAAAGGTACTAGATGAGATTTTCCCAGATTGAGAGCAAGATCTACTCTATAGCGAGTTCCTCAAGATTATAAAAGCCCCAATATACACTGAAAACCCAGAAAAATATATTTCTGATTTTATGCAAGGCCTTGATTTTAAATCAAAGCAAAAAATAACCCAAAAGCTAATAGGGAAGGGATTTATGATAGGAGATATTATTGATGTTATGAAGAGCTAACTTGTATTTTTCTTTAGATTACATATAATAGCTCTATGAAAAAACTTCTCTCATGGACTGTATTTATATCACTATTGGCACTCATATTGTTCCCAATATTTTTATGGTTGCATTCAAATCATGTCAGTAGTCACGGGGGTATGGTTGGTTGTATTGCACATTGCTTGGAATCGGTAGAGGGTTTTACTCAACCCTATAGTATGAACCTCAGCGAGTTTACTATTATTGCGATAATAAGGATTATATACGAAAAGATATATGAATTTACTCTCGCTCTGTGACTGTTGTATGTGTTTGTAGTATTGCCTCCTCCAAATATCTTCAGATACATCAAAAACTATTGTTATGCTCATTTGAGAGGTATTATTATCTCAACGACTTAGTAGCTCATATGTATTCAAAAATTTATATATTATTTACTAAAACAACATTATTATGAAAATAAATTATATAGTCTACGCAGTTATTACTGCTTTATTATTTATTATTGGTGTATTTACAGGTATGCAACTATGAGCGAGCGATTCAATGCCTCAAGTTATGCCTACTGCACAAGATAGTGCATTTGAACAGCATTGTAAAACTATGCCAGCCATGGCTGGTTGTGAGAAATTTGCAGCCGTAGATATGATGCAAATGGATCATTCAAATATGGATCCAATGCAGATGAGTATGGCTGATATGTGAGCTATGCTGGAAGGGGCCAGCTGAGATGAGCTTGATAGAGCATTTCTAGAAGGTATGATTCCACATCATCAATGAGCGATTGATATGGCAGAATATCTCGTAAACGCAAAGCATCCAGAACTCAAAGCTATGTGAGAAGAGATTATCACAGCACAACAAGCAGAGATTGATCAGATGAACGCTTGGTTAGTCGAGTGGGGATATAAGCAATAATTTGCTACCATAAAAAGAGACTCGAAAGAGTCTCTTTTTTTATTCTATATTTTACAATGGTTCACGAAGCAGTTTTTTTCTAAACACTTTATTTGAGATAGGAAAAGAGGGGAGTATATACAGCAAAACATATCAAAACTCCTGGAAGTAATGCAAGAAACAACTAGTTTTGATAATAGGGTATTGTTCTAAATAAGGTAAACCAAGGCTATTATTTGTATAGCTATGCGAGATTATAAACCTATATGACTTATACAGAGTTATTTCTTCTCATAACCATTATTCAAATAAGTATCCCATTTGCAATAATAAGAAATACTGGGTAAGCAAGAGTGTAGAACGAGTATTCTATTAAGGCAAATATGGATATGATATATTTTGAGTTTGAAAGATTCCATACGAAGAGATTTTCACTCCAAGGGTCATTATAAGTTTTTCGAAATGTGGGGATGTATCATAAAAAATCTATAAATAATACAAATATAAGAGAATATATTTTATTTTCTACTCAGAGATATAAAGGAATACATAAAAGTGCAAGTATAAGAAGAATAGTGTCAAATCGAGTTATATCTTTACTTCAATACTTGAATGAAAGTAGAAGAGTAATCAATTGTACTAAACAAGTTACTCAGAGTACCCATGATCACGGACCACCTCATTTTTGTAATGATACTATAAAACCTATTCCAGTTAGTATAAACCAGATTATTTTTGTATAAATATGAGGTTTTGTCTCTCATATAAGGATAGATTTTATATATAAATATACTTGAGGAATGACAATCAATATTGTCACTATTCAAAGTATTTCCTTATATGATATATCAAGCATTATAGTTTCTTTTATTCATGTAAATATGATTTCAGATAATTCTCAGTGATGTGATATTTAAAACGTTAAGACCAGTTTTTTAATACAGCTTTTCCTGCTTCTTTAATTTCTTTATTTAGTATTCCTTTATTTAAAACCTTCTTAATAGCACTAATACTGTCTCCATCAAGTAGAATAATTTCCCCATCTATTTCAATCTCGTATTCACCTACTCAACTGTCAGGTGCTTCTAGTATGTCTGTTAGTGTTCTTAAAGGATCTTGTTTTGTCATAGTCTCATAGATTATAAGTTTATATTTACTAGTATATATGCTATTTCTATTTTTCAAAATCAAGTAAGAGATAAGAGTTTTTCACATAATTCAGAGAGCCAGTTTTTGAGTAATTCTATTTATAACTATAATAGATATAGTTATACCTTAATTATTGATTACTTATGGCGAGACCAAGTAAATTATCAGAAAGTATCATCCAGAAACTGGAGGGGGCTTTTAAACTTGGTTGCACCATCCAAGAGGCTTGTTGCTATGCAGAAATTTCTACTTCTACATACTACGAATGGGTAGCACATAATAAAGAGTTTTCGGACAAAATGGAGATATTCAAAAGGTATCTTGAGATAAAGAGTAGGATGGTTGTGGCAAAGAGCCTTGAAGAGGGAAATGTTAAAACTGCTATGTGGTACTTAGAGAGAAAAAATAAGCAAGAATTCAGTAATACCTATGGTAGAGAAAATATACAATCTGAATTACCAGCTATAACTGGTATAGAGGTTACAATAATTAAATAACCTAGAAAAATGGAAAAAATATTCTTCAAATTCCTAAAGAAATATTTCTTTAAAAATGCAGAATTAAATTTTATAGAAAAATCTCTTACTTTTAAAAATGAAAAAATTCTTAAAAGACTTTTTAAAGTATATTCTATATTGTTCTCGATCTTTTTTATAGCAATAGGCTTCGCATCTGATTACGATAATATGACTTTCACACTCATAGTTTTTTGAATTGGCTATATTCCTTTGTTTGTAGGGAATTGGTATATTGTATGATTTCTTACAAGGAGTAATGAAATACCAAAATACCTAGGTGTAATTACTGTATCAATATTACTACTCTTAGTACCACTATTTTTTACCATATGTTATCCACACATAATTCCTCAATTATTCGCATATTACTTCTTTTATATATTTTTTCTTGTTCTGATATTTTATTTATTACCAAAACTATATTATTTTGCTTTGAACTTTAAGGCTTCAATAGTAAGTATATTTTTAATGTGTCTATTATTTACAAAATGATTATTTATTAAGCTTGATAAACATAATATAGAAAAAATAGTTAATAAGCTATATATAAATAAGGGGGTTACTTCTAGGAAAGTTAATACATACTTAATTACTTTGAAGAATAAGTTTAAGATATTTGGTTGAATACTTGCTGGTTATACATTTATAAATTTATTTTCAGGATTTTCATTATATTGATTTTATAGGGACTATATCAGTCCATTTGTTAGTAATATAACGGTCTATGTTGAGGCTTTAGCAAATGGGAGTAAGTGACTGATTATATTATATGATATTAGTTTTATAGTAGTATTTTGATTAGCTATATTAGGGTTTGGTTATTTTGTTGCTACTACATTTTATTTATATATAGAAATATACTTTTTTGATTTGTTACAAGAGAGACTGAAAAAGATAGAAAAAAAGAAGATATAATTACTACCGAAATTTAGTAACTAAATAAGAACTTATGGAACAAATAACATACGAATGAAAATGGTGGTTCCCAGAGAATCCAGATAACGTAGTTTTTTGAATATTAAAAGAAGAGAATTGATATTATAAGCTCACTTTACACTGAAAGCTGAACATAGAGGAAGAAAAGTTTAAAAATCTTATGTCGTGAGGATGAACCTATAATAAGAACTTTATTAATGGTGTAACGAAAGATTGAAAAATTCTATCACTTTACTCATATGTAAATATTTGAACACATACGGTACTAGGAGGTAATGGATATGATACAGAAAACTTTCAAGCTCTCTATGTGTTTGATGGAGTCCATTTGGAAAGTGAAAGTGATTTAATAATAAATAAGGTTAGTTTTACATTTAATGGTCTTTTTGAATGGGTTTGAAAGGGAATGGTTGATTTTTCGATGACTAAATTCGAAGATAAAAAGCATTATTCAAAATGAGTCCTAGATATCTGAGATAATAATATAAATAACATCTGAGAAATTGCTGAAAATTTATCGATAAGTATAGAGAATGGTTACAATATCGCTCCTAAAGATATTTTTTTTGATAAACTAGATACTAAGCATAGACTTTTTAAATCTTTAAATGTAGATCAATTTACTAATATAGTATTAGGCTATACAGTTGATACTGATTTTAGTAATGTATTGAATGATTTAGAACACCTAAGAAAATTATATTCTTTAATAATGTGAAAATCTATATATTTTACTGACTTTAAATGTTCTATTTGAGAATCAAAAGATATTACTATATTTTTTGATAAGTCTGTTTGAAATAATAAGGAATCTCTTTGAAAGGCTAATATACTCTTTAATTATTGAGATTTAACTAATAAAAATATTAACGCACTTTTTCAGACTTGGTTTAGTAATATAGATAAGTATAAACTTATATTTGATATATATTTTTCTACGATTGAAAATCAAGGATTACATCTAGAAAATCAGTTTTTAAATATTATCCAAGCATTAGAGTGATATTATTATATCAAATTCTGAAAAACAAAAAAGAAAGTAATATTACTCAATAAAATCCAGATAATTTCAGATGATATAAATTATATTATTCCAGATAAAAAATATATTGTAGATTGTAGGCATACTTTATCACATTGAGATAATAGAGATGCTATATATGATAATATGGAGCGTTTTTATCATAAAAGTTTAGATCTAAAGTTATTATTAGAATTATCAATTATTAAAGACTTATTACTCGAAGGGGACTTGTTTAATGAAATAAAAAATTCTAGAAAAAGGGATATGATTTACACCTTAAAATAAATCTGTGATAATATGAAACATCAAACAAGACCTTATTAGTTTCTTGATGATTAAAAAACTCTCTCTTAAAGTCCATAGAGAGAGTCTTAATAGGTAAATTATTTACCGTATTTATCTAGCATTTCTTTTGCGTGAGACTTATTTTTATAACCCTCAGAAGTTTCTAAAATGATTCTTCCATTATCAGCTACAATTTTTCATCTCCATTCTCATTTTTTATCTTTGTAAATCTCTTTTTTACTCATATTCTTCAAAGTTACTTTATATCAATTAAATTGTTTGTTCTATATAGGACTTATCAAGTACAAACTTGCTTAGTTTAAATAATAAACATTAAAATGAAAGAGATTTAACTATTTTTTTTGTACATATATATTAAATTTATATTAAATAATTGGCTTTATTAATAGTTTTCTTGTAAATACAACTACTAACCTTATAATGATTTTAATTTCGAGTTTATATTATTAACGAGACTATTAGATGAAATTTTTAAATAAGAAAATAAACGTTGTGCACGACTCTGATTTAGAAAAGTTTTTAAGAAAAGTATGAGTTCTTGATGATATAATTAATGGTAAGAAAAAGTGTAAATTTACAGATAGTCAGATAACATTATGAAATTTCTACTCTATTTTCAAAAAATGAGGTGATCTAAAATTTGTATCAGATTCACCAATAGCTATTAAAGATTTTTCTATTTATTTAAATAAACAAAGATAATGACACTATCCACAGTACTAGAAATAATATCTAAAATTAACTTTGACTCTTGGCAGACATGAGCTCTGTGAATGCTGAGTGCCTGCCTAACTTTATTATGGTTTTATTTTAAGTATCAGACAAACTTTGAAAAATTATTTGCACAATTACTAGGTCTTTTTACGTGGTTAGGTGTTAAATGGGAAAAAGCTCATATAAAGCATGATATACAGTGAAGAATGAATAATTTTATCAAAAAAATGGATAAAAAAATTCCTTGATTTTCTACTGTAAAGATTGATATAGATTTTTATTCTGAAGAAAAAACATTTAATCCTGAGAATTTCTTGAATGATGGTATATATTTTGTCAGAGCTAAGAAGAGTAGTGATCCAAACAGAAACTTCGTTAATATAGCTATGACCTTTATTGCTGATAATTTATTAAAAGATGCAAAGCACCAAATATCTGCTAAACAACAATCCTCAATAGATCTATATGTAGCTAAAATTTTATTGACTGAAGAAAAAAAAGAAGTTATAAATAGCTTTGTTTCTGATTTTTTACAACCAATCACGGATGACTCGAAAATAAAAGACTACTTTAACAAATTTATGGAAACAGATAGAGCAGGAATTTTCTTTCCTGTATTCTTACAAGAAATGCAATTTTTATGACTTAGGGTATTCTCGCACCCTAAAAATGCAAAAATACGAGAAGAGGTAGCCTCTTTAATAAACTTTTTACATAAACACGCTGAAAGGAGGTTAGGTGATGACAGTGGAGATCATAAGTTCATCTGAGAATTTTCAAAATTTGCTATTATGATAGTTTGAAAAAGTGTAAAAGTTGAAACAGGAAAACTACAAGCATATTCAAATTACCTTAAGGGACTTATGGATCAGAAAACAGAAAGTATTTACTTAATAGGTAATGAGAGAATACAAGATTTTATAAATCAAGTTACTCCTGACTCATTTCTTAAACAGCATTGATATAGTCTTTATAAGAAAGAAAAGTATAAATGTAAATTAAGGAAGAATGACTGAGGATTTGTTGATGCAAATACATATTTACTACTAATTAGAAAAGAAAATATTGATCCTTATGTACTTTCAAGCGATGCAATTAAGTAATATTTATAGAAAAAGTTATACTTGATAAAATTAATAAACAAATATAATTACTAGGCTTACATAAAACACATATCTAATTTAATTAGATACACACAAAGAAAATAAAGATGGGTAATTGTCACCTCGTCTCTTCTTTGTGATCTGATAAGGGTGTTTTGTGTAAGCAACAAATCTTGGACAATTACCCTTTTTTGTTTGCTTAAATTTATTAGGGTATAGTCTTTTATATTCTATAATTTAAGTAATTATGAAAATTGAAGGTAAATGCAAAAAATGTAAGGTAAGTATGCCTGTTAGTGAAAATAAGTGCCCATCTTGTGGAGCAAAACAAATAAGTCCTCTCTTGATGTGAATAGTTATATGAGCTTTAGTATTAGCATTATGGGCTCTACCTACTAAGCAGAAGGTGAAAA
>Ga0208544_10000551_pt1 | contig 29218 bp, 45 predicted proteins | sample DEB08_DNA_9_FD_184526 | JGI IMG/M metagenome (GOLD analysis project Ga0208544, IMG submission 184526) | Aqueous microbial communities from the Delaware River and Bay under freshwater to marine salinity gradient to study organic matter... | ecosystem: Environmental > Aquatic > Marine > Coastal ... | reverse complement strand
GGCTTCTCAATGCCAGACTGCATTTGATCCATAAGGTCTTGAATAACCTCATGTCCCAATTCTAATGACCCATTATAATCTGGGTGATTTGGCTTTTGCTTGCGTTCATTTTGAAATAATGCACCGCTCGGCCTGTATCCATCACTCATGCTGCTGCTCCTTTGAGTTCTGTTTTACGTTTGCTGAATGAAGCAATTGTTTCTTCATACAGTTTAGGGCTGGCATCCTTTAACTGATCCAGCGTCTTCTGATTTGCCTTCCAAAAATTAGTAAGGTGTTCTGTGGTTTCCACTAAGGTTAAAAGCCCAGAAAAGCTTTCTGACACCATAGGCCATCCAGTACCCTTCACAGGGACGCCGTCAGGGCCTGATATGGTTGGGAACCCCTTAGGTGGTGCCTGTTTGGTCACAGGTGCGCTCACAGGTGCGCTCACAGCCTCTGAGGGGCTATCCTGAGGCATGTCCTCGCCAGCGTATATGTAGTGGCCTAGACCAAGGTAGGCTATCGCCTTTGCCAAGCATCTTTGATGCGCTGTGTTTACATCAAAGCTATTGGGGTTTTGGATAGGCTTATTCGCGTAGTTCGTGACAGGAAACAACTCAGTGACTATATCATTGCCAGCGGTCACCGTTACTTGAACGTAGGTATAACCTTGATCATCTTTGATGTAAGGCAGACCACTAGGCTGTATGACCTTCTCAAAGGTGGCATCAGGATAGTAATCCTTGAGTACACCCCAAGCCCAAGCCCATGATAGATATGTCAATCCATTCTTTTTTTCTGTGTGTTCGTTTACACTTATTTCTTTAAGCGTATCCCAGACGCTTCTTGGCTTCCAGTTAAGTTCAATTGAACTTAAATCTTCAGTCTTTTTATCTTCGTCTTTTTTCTTTTTAGTTGGCATATTATTCTCTCTCTTTTTTTACCGATGCCTCAATGGCAGATCGGTATTCTTTAGTTGACTTGCCTCTGAGAAAGCTATTCTGAGTAAAGCCCTTCTTCCTACCCTTGGCCCACACAGATGCATCCTTCTTTTTATTTGATGGTTCAGTGGTGATCATTGGAAACAGCGTTGGCTGTAGTTGTAAAAACCAATGATTAATATCTCTCCTTCTTCTGATCCCTCCCTCTGTCACACGCTCACAAACAAATCCCATATTCTTCCAGAAGCCGTTTGCCTCTATATCTGATCCACATCGCAATGATATGGCATTGCTTGCGTTCACTTTAGCCATGCCCGTCAGGTGCCTTATTAACTCTGCACCATAGAGCTGGCCTCTAAGATCGTATTGGATACAGGCTTGATGTATCTTCAAGGTGTCACCAAACGAGCCGTGGTAAATGTAACCCGCTGGGTCACCGTTCACTCTTGCTAGTAGAACCCTGAAGTTCTCAACCTCGCGCTCAAAGACTTGGCTTGGATAGAATGCCAGCTCTTCAGCATTCTTTTTCTGCAAGCTGTCTATGTATGTGAGGTCAGACATCAAGGCTGGTGCCACTTCAATACTCAAGTATCAACCTTCTTTCTCTTTAGGTTTCACAAAATCACTTCCAAATAGCTCTTCGACCATTGGCTCAAGCAGTTTTAATATCCATTTTCTGCGATCTTCTGGTTTGATGTCGGGGTGATTGTGAACGCATTCGCAGACTATATGAATATATTCATGTCCATTTACTTTATCAGTCATAATTCAAACTCTCGCTCATGCGTCCCTTTGAATTGATCACAAAACTCCGCTACGTTGCAGTAGTTGCCTTCACACCTTGTGGCTTCTCCAGCTCTATACTCAACGAATGTTTTGTCTGCATGGTTGTCAGAAAACTCATTGGCCTCAGCCTCAGTTCCAAAGACCCTCAAGGCCCTTTTGGCTGTTTTCTTTTTTACAGCCCACTTTTCAGGCTTCGCCCATATATCTTCTTTAGAGCATACTGGCATCATTCCAGTCAACTCATGGTTGATCTCTGCTTCTTGGTGCAGTGCCGATCTGTAGCTGATAAAGTCGGCCCTTTCCTCAGGCGTCCACAGAGGCAGCTCAACAAGCACTACAGGGGCTTTAGGATAGTCTGGCTCCATCTGAGCCTTACGGCGTGACCAATCACGCACAATGGCGCATATGCGAATGCTGCTGACCTTACGTCCTGCATTCTTACAGTTCGGGTCATTCTCAAGAAGCCATGCATAGCAATTCTGCTGCCATGTCCATGCGTCCTTGGTGAAGATCACTGACCACACGCTGGTCACTTTGTAATCGGTAATTCTGACGGTGCCATCATCCAAAACTTCTTGATGGTCAACCGCACCAGAGAGTGTCCAGCCATTGGCTTGCCCAAACAGGCGTTCCTCAATTGTCACGTTCTCTTGCGATTTACTGCTTTCGAGGATGTGATGAACGGCTGTACCAAACAAGGGCCACACCTTATCGACAACATCAGACACCATGTCTGAGTGATGCTTGTCTTTCATCAGGCGCACCCGTGGGCTGTCAATCAATGTGGTTACACTGATGTCAGCTTTGCCCTTCGTGTACTTGTCATCACGGGCAAAATTAACGAATGCATCTGGCAAGCCAAACTCGTTTGTGATTTTCATTTGTAAAGTCTCCACTCTCTGTTAGGGTTGTATCATCTAAACGATATAGGTGCAATAGGTATTTTTATGTCAGGAAAGGTAGCTTACAAGATGCTCGACAGTGGAACAATGAAAGCGATAGAGGCGCGATTTGAGATAGCTGGTGAGCCAGCATCAAAGGCCAATTCACGTAGGGCCGTGGTTATAGCTGGTAGGCCGTCATTCATAAAAAGCAAGAAGGCTCTGGGATACGTCAAAATGTTCAAGGCTCAATGCCCTAAGCTTGAGCATATGCTTGAGGGTGATTTGAAGGTTGAGATGATGATCTACTACGGCAGTCGCAGACCTGACTTGGATGAAAGTTTGATCTTAGATTGTATGCAGGATTTCATTTACGCCAATGACAGACAGGTCAAACAGAAGTTTATTTACTGGGGTCTAGACAGAGGTGCCCCCAGAACGATTATCAAGGTCAGCCCTTGTGACATATACGATATCCCAGCCTATATAATATAAACTATTAGAGTAGCTCTAGCTTACTACAGTAAAGAGATATCTATAGTAGTTATTATATATACTACTACTATATATAGTAAGACATTGATATCTTTGAATATTATTAGCGTAGCTCAAAAAAAATATTGACACTCAGGCACCTTCAGAATTAGGGTAGTGCCAGAGATGGAGAACCGCAATGTTGAAAGAGCAAATGCGGGGGGTGGCTGTAAGACTTGGACAAGGACAACACAAGGTTGTTTGCCCCATATGCAGTCACAACCGCAAGAAGAAGACAGACAGAACGCTATCTCTCAAAATTGACACCGAAAAAGCCCTGTATCAGTGCTGGCACTGTGATGAGCAAGGGGCAGTCAACTTGGGAGAGAAAATAATATTTAAGGAGAGGCCTGTGGCAATAGCAAAAAAACTACAAGAAACAGACTTATCATCAGCTTCATTAAGGTGGCTACAGGGAAGGGGGATTTCAGAAGATACAGCGCGTAAGGCTGGCCTAAAAACAGTCAGCCATTGGATACAATCAGCAGGGAAAGAGACTGAATGTATTATGTTCCCGTACCAAAACAAGGGACAGACATACGCATCTAAAATACGTTCAATTGAACTAAAAGGTTTTTCTTGCAACGGTGCGCCTTCAACCATGTTTAACATTGAGAATGTTGAACCAAAGGAGGCAATGATAATCTGCGAGGGCGAGATGGATGCGTTGGCATTCATGGAAGCTGGTTACAGCAGCGTGGTCTCTGTACCCAACGGTGCAGTGATGAAGGTGGTTGATGGCAAGATAGACCCCAACGAAGATAATAAGTTCAAGTTTATCTGGAATGCAAAGAAGCGCATTGAGATGTCATCTAAGGTCATCATCGCAACAGATGGTGATGCGTCAGGTCAGGCAATGGCTGAAGAGATTGCACGGCGCATAGGCAAAGACAAGTGCTGGAAGATAGACTTTGATGACAAGTGCAAAGATGCCAATGACGTTCTGATGAAACGAGGCACCGATGGCATTGATGATCTGATCGTCAACTCAAGGCCGTGGCCTGTAGCTGGCCTGTATCAGGCAGAGCATTTCTATGATGAGTTGGATGAGATTTACGAGAAGGGCATGGGCCGTGGCGAAAGCACAGGATATGACAATGTCGATGAGCTTTATACTGTTTCAGAGGGACAGCTAACAATTGTTACTGGGCATCCATCTTCAGGAAAATCAGAGTTCATTGATCAGATCATGGTCAACATGGCACAGTCCAAGGGCTGGAAGTTTGCCGTCTGTTCGTTTGAGAACGAGCCAAGGCTACACATCGCTAAGTTGATTTCTAAGTTTAAGCGCAAGCCATTCTTTGAGGGACAGACAGATCGTTTGAGCTACGATGATTTGAATCATGGGAAGAAGTTCGTACAGGATCACTTCTCCTTCCTGTATCAAGCCGATGGATCACAAAGCACCATAGACAACATTGTTGACAGGTTGAAGGTGGCAGTAATGCGTCATGGGGTCAGGGGTGCCATCATTGATCCATACAACTACATCCAACGAACAGGTGATGCTAGCGAGACAGATTGGGTCTCAAGCTTGCTGACAAAGATCAGGGTCTTCGCACAGGCGCACGGCGTACACATATGGTTCGTAGCTCACCCCACCAAGATGATGCGAGGTGCAGATGGCAAGGTGCCAGCCCCTAAGGGGTATGACATCTCTGGATCAGCGGCATGGTTCGCTAAGGCAGACGTTGGGCTTACAGTGCATAGGCCAGACCCTGTCAGGACCGTTGAGTCAGAGATACATGTCTGGAAGTGTAGGTTTAGCTGGGTTGGCAAACAGGGCGTCACTGAACTTGACTTTGACATGCTTACATCATGCTACAGGCAACGGTTTCATGATCCCATTCTAGATGGGCCAATCATAAATGAGGATGATGATGATGACGTACCATTCTAAAAATCTGGTTTCGGCAAGGCCGTTAGAGGAAAGCGAAGGCGTCACCTTATTTATTTGGGGTCAAGGTACAGAGCTTATCAGTGCAGAGTTAAACAAAAGAGAGGCAATGAGAATATGTAGCGAGATCATGGATAAGTTAATTCAGTCAGGTGACAGTCGAACTATAGAAAGGTTCAAGTGAACCAAAATGATGGTGTATGACATGATAAATAGAACTGAATATTCACGGGTACTCAACGAAAATAAAATGCTAAGAGAAGAACTTTCAAGGTTGATGAAAGATTTGGAAAACAAAAGGGAAGAAAATGACGGCTTTAGAACGGTGGAAGGAAATGGCGATTGTGGAGAACGCGAGGCACCTTGAGAAGAATGACGGGAGGACTGAGAATTATGGCCTCGGTCATCAGAACTACAACGGTGGTAGTCACGGTAAATCTGATGAGAAAAAACTTGAAGACTTAGATCACTCTATCAAAATTGTTAACAGAGAGATTGGCAAGTATAGAGACAAATTAACAAGAATGAAAAGGAGAAGAGATGACATTATCAAACAATCAAATGTCAAAATTAGCAAATAAAATTTATGACGTACTGCCAGACGAAATGTCAAACTTGGAATTATCTTTTATAATCACAAGTCTTTTAGTGCAGTATGATACAGAAGATGGTTGGGATGATGTAGCAATTGCAGTCTCAGGAATGCTTAAAGTACTTGAATCATTCCCGCCTTCTTTGAGTGCTAAAAGTGATGCGGAGGAATTCATGAAAAAGATTACTAATCATTGACCCATTGACGTTTTTGTTTTTGATGTGGTAATGGTGTCTTGAGGTTCTCCTCCCAGCCTCGCCTCGTCTGCCTCAACACAGACGGACCACTCTCTCTCTAGAGGGCCAGCCCTTATTATGGGGCTGGCTTTTTTTTATTATATTATCTGTCTTTAGGAATTATATATCCATTGCTTTTCATCTGATTGAAAAGCGTCTGATAGTTGGCATATCCAAGAAGCTTAAACATCTTTGTTTTATTGCCTTCGCACTCGACATATGCAGCATCCCACATTTTAAACCTTAACTCTCTTACTTTTGATTCAATATTCCAATCCATTGGCAGAGGCTGTTCACGGACGCGAGGTAGATCAACTTCAGTCAAAGGTTTGTCATCAGGATTTAATACAGACCCACGCAACAACTCAACTTTTGGAGCCTTATTTGTTTCCTGATCAGTGTCTATTGTTATTGTAATTTTAGTCATGAACTTACTCTCTCTTTTGATTGAAGTTACATATCAAGGGCGCGTAAAGTTGCATCTTTGACACGCCGCTCAAGCAGTGACAGTGCTTGCATATAGTTCTTGCCGACAGAGGTGATTGATTGATCAAAGCCATCGTAAATCAGAACCCATTCATTCTGTATCTGGACTTTGTTTTTCTTATGCTGAACGGTTTGAGCTTCATAGGTTCTGAACTCAAGATTGCTTGGCTTGCGTCCTCGGTAATAGCCATTTCTTTTGACCGTCACAGGAATAGCATTAAGAACAAATCTAGGTCCATTCCCTGCTTTAGCTTTAGCGATACCGTGATTAAACACACGCCTAAGCCAAGTTATATGAAGTTTGATTGTGTTGTCTGATAGCCTAATGCCACGGGTCGCAGGGTCCACACCACAGTCATGAGGGTCAGAATAAACCTCAACTGCGAAGTTGCCAGAAGGCCATTGTTTCTCAATGCTACATGTTGCTTTAAGCTTGATTATAGACTTTTCCTTGGCAATACTGTTTAGGCTCACCACTTTCCTACGATTTGACCTAATTTCAGATATGGCATTGCGACAGTCACGCCATGTAGACATAACCCCCCTTGTAGTGTCTTTAGTCATCAAGGAGTGGATCATGTTAGTGACATGTTCCTCTTCCTTGGTGAAGTAAGAGTACATAGAGCCGTTGGACAACTTTTTGAAGAAGTCCTTTGTCTTTATCTTTGATAGTTTTGTGGGCCAAGGGTAAGGGGAAGGGCCTTGCTCAACTTCATTGTCAGCATTGCCAAGCTTAGATGTCTTTTCTCTTCCAAGGAACACTTCAAGGTTATTCATTAACAACTTGTGGTTCTTAATGAACTGAGCTTCTTTTATGTAATTAAACTCATCTTCATTGATTTGACCGTGGTCATCTTTCCACTGTATTTTAAGCACACTGCCATCAATAAAAAAGTCTTGATCAATATTGTACATAGTACCTCCAGTTAAGTTCAATTGAACTTTTTAATTCTTTGCCTTATCTTCCACAGGCTCAACCCCGTGGTCTTGGAGATGGCTTTTTTGGTAAAGCCATCCTTCATCATGACCTTGATCAGGACATCAATTTCATCACTCTCCTTGTCATAAATGTCTTGAAGCTTTTTCTTCAAGCCATCAACTCTGTTCTGACATGCATCCATTTGAGCAAACTCTAATGCAATCTCGCCATGAACTGCTAATCTTTGCTGTTGAAACTTTTCTTTCAATGGACCCCAATACTTCATTGTATTGTCCTACTGGTATCAAACATATTATGTTCCTTTTGATTGATTAGTGAGGTGGTTCGCGGTCTCCCTGCCACCTCGGTCAGGTAAATCAGGGATGGAAGTCGTCCCCGCCGCAATCTTTAACCCCGTGTATTCAGATACACAGTTTCGCCCCAAGGGGCAGGGTCACCGTCAACCCAACTACTAACCCACATTACGGGATAATCAGGCTTGGCATCTGGGTAATCATAGATGTCCATATCGGTGAAGTATACCATGTTGTCGCAAGGCAGGTCTTTTTCTGCTATGTAGTTAAACACTGGGGATACTCTTGTGCCGCCGCGACCATGCGCCGACACTGAGGTGACTTCCTCACCTTGTTCGTATGTTTGCACCTGTTGAATACGCGCATCACAGGTGATGACGGTGATCGACTTGGGTGACAGGTCATTGCTGATGGCATTGATGCCGCCAATGTAGTACTCAATCTCTCTGTCGGACACTGACGCGCTACTGTCTACAGCTAGCACCCAATGCCCTGCGCCCTTCTTGACAACTGACGGCATGATCATTCCTGTCATGCCCCAGATTTTACGGCTAGGTTTAGCCATGCTACGGTCATCACGCTCATCACCGCCCATGAACCGTTGCACACTGTCTTCCCAGCGGATTTGATTGCGCTGCATTCTGTCGATCACACTTTTGATCTCAGCAGGTAGCTTGCCGACAGATTTGGCAGAGTTAGCAGCCATCATGATCTTCGCCTTGAGGCTGGCTTCCATTGCCGCTTCCTCAGAGGGTGAAGGATTACTGCCATCCTCGTTTTTTGCATCCATGTATCCGCTGACCCATGCGCCCTCAGGAAGCTCGTAGTCCTCAGGTAGGCGGTTGTAGATAGCCTCGGCACTCATGCCTAGATACTGCTCGTCGTACAGTGCGCCCTCAGGCAGGGCCATGATAGCCTTGCCAGACTTAGTCTTAGTCTGCTCTGCAATGGACAACACAATGGGGTTGGCTGCAAAGTCACATGCATAGTTCCAACGCTCAAGGTCACGGTCACCCCGCCTGAACATATGCATGTTCGTAACGTGTATGACCTCATGAACCAGAACGCCTGTCACTTCCTCTTCAGTGCATCGCTCAACAAAGGCCTCGCCCCAGTATACTTTGCTAGCATCTGTAGCCATCGTCGGGGTGTCAGCATCCTCTACCACTGGCATGGTCAACAGCATTGAGCCAAAGAATGGTGAGTTGACAACCAGCCGTGTGGTGCCGCGAGATACTTTTAGTTTTGGTTTGTATTCCATTTTGATTTCCCTTTGGTTCAATTGAACTTAACCAACACCGTGAACAATAAAGATTGTTCCGATAATAATGATGGCGAGTGCAACCCCGCCAATCACGTCACCAATATTTGGCATCCTCATGTGCTGGTTTCCTTCTGCCTGTTTAGGCTATTAACGCCCATGTTATATATCAATTCACGGCGCAGCTCTTGCAGCTCTTCGTGCATATACCAAGCATCACCGATGCCACGCTCATGATCCTCAGGCTCAAAATTTTCAAGAACATCGTCTATACGTCCAATCACATATGGCAGTGAGACAGTATCATACATTTTAATCTCCATTTTGATGTGAGTTAAGGGGTGGCTGTATCACCACCCCAGATAGATCAGACCAACAGAACATGACCATTATCTAGGCACCATGCTCGGATGGCCTTGTTGGATTTAAGTTCCTTGTCACGGTTGTAGGCATCCTTGATGACAAAGGCCGCGAACTCACCTTGCGGCAAGCGGTTGAGGAACTTGATGATGTTGTCAGCATTGTCATCGTTCATGCGCGTAGCCAGCGCAGCGCAGATGGCATACATGACGCCCATATCAGTCGGCACCTCAGCAGCCATAGGTTTGGCGATCAGCTCATCAATGTCTGGGCAGCTCTCATAGAGCTTCAGGAACCCAGCAAAATCACCAGCAGCGGCAGGGCCTACCTCACCAGCTATGCACTCCAACATGTCTTCCCAATCCAAGCCCCACTTGAGTACATTGGACACACGGTGCCATGACCGTGGTGTTGGGCAACTATCGGCGTCTGCATTGAAGCGGTGAACCCACTCAGGTCTGAAGCGCAGGTAAGCACAGATGCGCTCGTCTGCACCAATTGACCTGAAGTACTTGATCACACTCTCAAGATCGACCTCAAGGTATTGAAAGTTGAAGCGGTCCTTGAGCTGACTAGGCAGACGTTGGACGCCAGCCTTGTCCTTGATCCCATTGGACGCAGCGACACAGACCCAGCCATGCGGTAGCTTGTGCGGTCCCGCCCGTAGCTCATGGATCACCTGACCCACCACATTTAGGCTTGCCTTCTCGCCCTGCGCGACCTCGTCAAAGAAGAGGATGCCCTTGGTGCCTTCTTCAGGGAACCACTCAGGCTTGAGCCGTGTCATGGACCGCGACCCGTCAGGGTTATCCTTGATCCAGTTGGTGCCACATATGTCAGTTGGCTCTGACTGAGCTAAATCGACTATGACCAGCTTGAGGTCAAGCTCACGGGCGATCTGTTTGATGCCTGATGTTTTGCCAAGTCCCGGTTCTGACACCCAGTACATGGTGCTGTGTTCAGATGCATCAGCATCCTCTGGCAAGTTAACTGCGTAGTGAACAGCAGCCTTCGTGCGTGTAATCAGTTGAGTAATGTTTGCCATGTTGGCCTCCAGTTTTGATTATGGTTAATCACGCTAACGGCGTTAGCATGATTTTATTTTGGTTCACTTGAACTTTTCTCAATGCGGTCAGCCTCAGCAAGAGCCTGATCACGAAGCATAGTATCCATTGCAATGTCTTCGCTGACCCATGCGGGGCGAACCCCAGAGCCGTAGGCCCTGACGGTTGCACCTATGCTTAGGTCCAGAGCCTCAGCATAGTCCCTGAGGCCCTGCGCCTGTTCCTGTAGTGTTTCAGTCATTATCCAACCCTTCGCTCTACAACCTCACCAGTGGGCGAGGTCATTGTTTCTGTCCTTGTGGGGTCAGGCCAATTTTTGGCCCAACATGCCCACCACTCACGGGCCTCTGTCTCAGTCTCAACAGATATAGCTTGCGTCCATTCAGTGACAGGCTCATTCCTGCACTCCAAGGTGCGGCCCTCAGGCCACACCCAGTTTGATCTAACTTCCCACATAGCGTCCCTTTCTGGGGCTACAGGCCCCACTTCTCTGCACAGATAGGCCCGATGCCCATCTCTATGCTCACAGGGTCTGTCAGAGTGCGCCCACAACAGGCACAGATGCCTGTGTCGCGCCCATACTGTACCGCAACCCCGCGAGGGTCTTGAGCGGCCCTGACAACCGCCTTAGGCGTGTCATCTAGGCAGTCCCTGCCAGCCTGAAACTTGCCGTCAAAGATTTTGCCTTGATACTCATCACCATGTTTGACGTACACCGCGCCAGCATTAGCAGCGGGTTGCCCATTTTTGAGTTTTACAGGTGCAAGGCTAAACTTGAGGCCCTCGGCCCTGAAGACAGGCCGCTTGACCTTAGCGTGAACAAGCAGTTCTTTTATCTTGCCCACGTTAACGTCAACGCTTTTAGCATCACGGGCCACCTTGTTTGCAGCCATTTTTGCAATCATCCGCTCGGCAGCGGCCCACTGATTAGGTGACAGCCGTCCCTTTGCGAGGTGCTGCTCAACAAGTGAACGGGCGAAGCCGTTCCAAGTCATCATTTCCTCAAGCTTGTCGAGGACAACGTCTTCATTTGATAGATTATCCATGTTCATCCCTTTTTGATTAACTACTGGTTTCATTTAAGTTCAAGTGAACTAAACGAATGCAGGGATGCACTCGCCATTCACGTAAAGGAATTGATCTGTGACATCCAAGTGACTCAGATCATTGTGCCAGCCAAACGGGTCAAACACCTCAGCAGTGTCCACCAGATCGACATCATAGTCGCTGGCAGTGAGCACGCCTACACGTAGGTTGCAGTCAAGGACTTCATCGTCCTGCGCCACCAAGGCCAATGCCTCGGCTTTGAAGAACTGACGCCGCGCCTTGCTGGCTTGGCGTTGTGAAATCTTGCGAGACTTACGGGCCATTTTCAGGTCCAGAAAGTCATAGCCGATCAGGCCCTCGGCAGGGCAGAGTGGTCTAGCCATTGTGTCATTCCCTTTTGATTGGTTGCCATGCAGCAAGGCCCAGTGGCCTTAGTGGATAGCAACCGCCCCGCCGAAGCGAGGCAGTTGATTTTTATGCGGCTTCAATCATTCCAAATGGAACATTATATATACCACCGCGCATGTTGACCTGTGCTTTTTTCTTATTGATTTTAACGATCACACCACTGGTTCTTTTTGTTTTTTGGACAACCCAGACATTCTGTCCAACTTGAATATTTATTAATACTTTCATAGATTTTATTTCTTGCAGACAGTCTTCAATTTCAGCCAGTTCAGATGGTGACATATCTAGCATTGCGTTTTTAATCTCTATGATATCCATTTAACTACTCCAATTTTATTTAAGGTTTAGGCAAGGCCCCATTTCAGGGGCCTATGCAATCAAGCTTCCAAGGCGTCGAGTGTCGCGTTGACAGTCGCAGTCTCGGCGGCAGCAGCAGCGGCAGTGGCGTCAGCTTCTGCACGGGCGGCAGCGCGTATTGCCTTCAGTTCGCGAATAGCGTCCTCGAACTCTGCAATGGCATCGTCATCCAAGCCCTCGACAAACGAACCTGTCTTTTTGAACAGGCCGCTTTGATCGTTGCGCTCCCACTTGAACTTGCCGATTACCTTTTCAGCCAGCGCACGGGCAGGGCTGACCTCGCGGGTGTTCACGAATTCCCGCACGATGTGTGCCTCTTTGGTAATTTCAAGGTCACCAAACAATTCGCTGACTGCGTCAGGTGTGGTGTTCTGACCAAGGCCATGATCACGGCGTATGCCACGGGCAGCGGCAACGCTGTTCTCCCAGTATCGTTTAGCTGAGGCCTTGCTGATCCCAGCACCGCCATCCTCAACCGAAGCCTCAAGGGCCGATTTGAACGGTACAGATATCGACTTGTTGACCCGCCCAGATTTGGCCCAGCCGTCATCACCAAGGCCCAGCAAAACCGCCGTGATCTCTGTGTAGACTGTGAGCTTGTTTCTCTGAATGCCGTCAGCATTATCTTTTGCATCACCTTTGAAGGCTGCAATGTTGCGCTCCGCGCTCTGAATGTTTGCGGCAACCATAGTGTCGATTTCAAAATTAATAGCCATTAGTGTGATCCTTCCATAGATCGTTTGATTTTGGTTCAATTGAACCTTGCGAGAATTCGCATCACTGACACCCCGCAGGGTGCCAGAAATTCGCATTCCTTAGGCCTCTTTCATTGAAACGATTGTCACCCTTCCATTAACAGTTGTAGTACATGCATCATTCCACCGTGCCTTCGCAGCAGCCTCACCCAGCTCAGTTCCAAGAAACATCACTTGGTTGGTCACGAATGACACATCAAAGATGTCACAGTGATCAAAGCCCAACTTGTGGGGCTGGTGGATGAATTCGTCAGTGTCTAGACGCCACTGCTGACCTTGTGGGTTGGTCACCACATACCGCCAATCCTTGGCACCGCCAGCCCGTGCCTTGATGTACAGTTGGTGGCGATCACCACCTTCCAGATCGACATGAATTTCGATTGAAATACCACGTTGGCCTACTGTGCAGATTGCCGAATTGATTGAATTGCTCATGACTGAATTCCTTTATGTTTTGCCTTACGTGGCAGGGTTTTATTTTTAAGCTTCACCACTTGAGTGCGGTACTTTGGGGTGCGAAGGTCTCGCGCCATTGGGTTCCTAGTTTTCATCGTAAACTCGCTTTGACATGATGCGGCGTAAAACCGCATTTTGATTGTTATTGCCAAGGTCTTTGGCATTGGTCATTAATGCAGCACCGCGCTGGTAGTAATCGTTTGCCAGCTTGTCATCGCCCTGCGCCAACATTTTATATGCCAGATTGTAGGCGGCTGCTGCATTGTCACACATGGTGACCTGCATGGCGGTGAGAGGTGCAGTGTTTTCGGTTGCTTGTGTTAAAAATTGCATTGTGTAACTCCCGTTTAATTTGATTGGTATTGTGAAAAGTTCAATTGAACCTTTTACGATACCAACCAACCCGCCGCCGAGATCGTTCCATCTCAGAGTTTAAGACCAGCGGGTGGTCAATGTCGTGAAATCTTTGACCGTTAGCACTGTGCAGGTGGTCAACCTTGCTTCACACTTTTCCCCGAATTGAAGCGGTCTATCGGGTCAACATGACATGGTCAGTATCCGAGTGTCAGCGGTTGAGATTTTTAACATATTCTCTTAGTCGTCTCAGAGTGCCAGACCGCCTTCCAATCGGTGTGATCATCCCTGTAATCCTCTGAGGTTCTTCTCTTCCCCAGACGCTCAAAACCAGCCATTTATCCAACATCACCGTGTTGGGACTATGAGACGCTCGGCCTGAGTGGCCTACCCTTGGGTTAGCGCGGGTGTCGCTATGTCCAAATTGCTCTGCGCGGCGTTGGACCATCTGGCGTGTCGCTAGTTCTGGGAGGTTGGCTATCGCCCACCCGCCTTCCCTGCGGTGTCATTCTTCTCGCATATAGTAACGATAAAGAAAACCCCTTATTTACCTTTTTAGTTCAATTGAACCTAATTAATTTATAGTGCGTTGATTTCATTGACTATTATATTGACCATTTATAATTGATCTGGCTGATATTACATGCAAATGCATACAAAACGACAAGCAGCGTGTCATTTTTGGGGTCAGAACATGGATAAAACATGGATAAAACGAATCACTTTTGCCTGAAATAAGTGCCCAATTATGGGTCGGTCAGATTTTCAAGAGAAGGTTTGTTTTTTCTTGTTTAATTACATTGCTTTAAGCTCATTTTCAGACGGTATTTTAAGGCTTTTTTGAGGCTAATTTCTACGGCTGTGACGGACGCTTTTGGCCGAAAGTAGATAGTGATACATACTTTTTGGGTATGCTAGCTGCTGTCACCCCTTTCCCAGTTGGACAGGCCCAAAGGTGCCTGATATGATCAGAGCTGAAAGACCGCGCCCGAAAGCCAAGCGCAGCGACATGCAGCAGATATCCACATAGGGAAGTAAACAGATGACTAAGAATACAGGCAAGGACAAACAGGACAGTAAGGTGGTGCCAATCAGTGGTGCTGCAGTGGGTCGAGCTACAGGTGCCAGTGGGACAAGGGGCAAGTCCTCACCGAGGCATCAGGGCCTCACTGATAAGCAAGAGGCGTTTTGTCATGCCGTGATGTCAGGTCAATGTTTCAGCGATGCATATCGGTCAAGCTACAATGCAGCGGGGATGACAGCCGCCAGCATACACGTTGAGGCCAGCAAGCTAGCATCAAGCCCCAAGGTGTCCCTGAGAATTGAGGCACTGCAGAGGGACATGGAAGCGCAGAGGCGTATGCAGGGGGCCGCGCGAGGGGATGCCGTTTTGAAACAGCTCACCGATCTGGCAGTCGATCCAGACATTCAAGACGGTGCCCGTGTTCGCGCGTTGGAGCTATTGGGCAAGAGTGTCGGCCTTTGGATCGACAAGGTCGAGACCGAGGACGTTACATCCGAGCGGTCAGCGTCTGACATCAGGGAAGCGATTGAGGCCAAGCTATCACGGTATCAGTGACCAGCCGTTTAAGTTCACTTGCACCAAACGCCTGACGGGTCGCGCCCTGCATGTCAGTGGGGCCTGACACTGCCTGTGCAGCCCTGTGGTGCCTGACCTGATCCGGTTGGCACCCTGACTGCCCTGACACTGCCTGTCACGCCCTGACAGAGAGCTTTTCTTTTCCATAGAAATGAACGCGCACCGCGCACGCGAATGAGTTTAAAGAACGCGCGCGAGGCACCCCCACCCACCCCCGACCCCCCTCACGCACGCACGCCCACGCGAGATCACATACATACAGTTTCGCTCAAACGATTCTCAATTTCCCCCAAATAGTACGGACCCCTTTTGGACGAATAAGTTACCAACCTTTTTCGGGCTTAAAAATTTTACAAAAAAAAATTACAAAAAAATAAAATGCAGAGTTAAGGTCAAATACTATTTTATCTTGATTTATCTATTGATTTCAGCATTGGTAGGCGCAAATGCCTGTCAGTCTAGTTAGAGTATTTACTTTAGAGTAGTATTACTTATTACAGTAAAGAGCTATTACTGTAGTTATATATAATATATATATACTATAGGGGGAGATAATTTGGGTAAGTACGATCATATCTTATCTAAGCTTTCAAATGTGCCTGTACATGAACAGGTTGAGCTGTTGAAGGACTTGGAAGCGTTAGAAGAAGCTGAGAGTTTACAGGGTGCGAGAGAGGAGTTTATTCCTTTTGTTAAGCGCATGTGGCCTAGCTTCATTCACGGTCATCATCATGAGGTAATGGCTGATGCTTTTGAACGTGTTGCTAGGGGCGAGTTAAAGCGGTTGATTATCAACATGCCGCCTAGACATACAAAGTCGGAGTTTGCGTCTTATTTATTTCCTGCTTGGTTCTTAGGTCAGTATCCAGAGAAGAAGATAATTCAGACTGCTCACACTGCTGACTTGGCTGTCGGGTTTGGTCGTAAGGTTCGTAACCTTATTCAGAGTGATGACTTTCAGAAGGTGTTTAAGGGCGTTGATTTGTCCAGTGATAGTAAAGCTGCTGGTAGATGGAACACGAACAAACGTGGTGATTATTTTGCTATTGGTGTTGGTGGTGCTGTAACTGGTAAGGGTGCCGATGTATTCGTGGTTGATGATCCTCACAGCGAACAGGATGCTGCACAGGCACAGTACAATCCAGAAGTTTATGACAAGGTTTATGAGTGGTACACCTCTGGCCCTCGTCAGCGTTTACAACCGGGTGGTGCTATAATTATTGTTATGACCCGTTGGGGCAAACGTGATTTGACGGGTCAGATAATGAAGACCCAGATGAACAAGGTTGGTACGAGTGAGTGGGAGGTTATTGAGCTTCCAGCTATTATGCCGTCTGGCTCACCACTGTGGCCTGAGTTTTGGTCAGTAGAAGAGCTTGAGGAGATTAAGGCAGAGATACCTGTGTCCAAGTGGTCTGCACAGTATCAGCAAGACCCGACATCAGAGGAAGGTGCTTTAATTAAGCGCGAGTGGTGGAAGGAGTGGGAGAAGCAAGACCCACCGCCATGTGAGGCTATCATTCAATCTTGGGACACGGCATTCTTAAAGACGCAAAGATCGGACTACAGTGCCTGTACCACATGGGGTATATTCTACCATCCTGATGATGATGGTAAGATGATGCCTAATGTTATTTTACTGGATGGCTACAAAGAGAAGTTAGAGTTTCCTGAACTAAAGATGGCGGCATATGACAAGTACTGGGAGTTTGAGCCTGATCAGTTGGTAGTTGAGAAAAAGGCGTCTGGTGCGCCGTTGATCTTTGAGCTTCGTAACATGGGTCTGCCAGTGACTGAGTTCACGCCATCTAGGGGTCAGGATAAGATTGCTAGGGTTAATTCTATCACTGATCTTTTTGCCAGCGGAATGATCTGGCACCCACCTACAAGATGGGCTGAGGAAATCATTGAGGAGTGTGCGGCATTTCCTGCTGGTGATCACGATGACTACGTTGATAGTACATCACAGGCACTCATGAGATTTAGGCAGGGTGGTTGGATTAGAACCCCGACAGATGATTGGGATGATGAGCCTAAGTACCAACGGCCCGTTAGTTACTACTAGGGCTTTATATTTTACGCCTTTTGGTGTAAAAGTTCAATTGAACCAAAACTGGAGATGACGATATGGCTATTACCAAACCCTTAGACCCTTCTGATGTTGATGTAGCAGAAAATGAAGAAGAGGTTCAGGTCGAGGTTCAGGTTCTTAATCCTGATGCTATATCATTTGAGCAAGATGATGGCAGTGTTGTTATCGACTTTACAGGCGGTATGGATGAGGATGTTGCTGATATCCAGCATGACAGCAACTTAGCTGAATTCATAGAAGAGACCGACCTTGACTCAATGGCATCCGAGTTGGTTTCAGAGTTTGTTGCTGACCGTGAGTCCAGAAAGGATTGGGCTAGGGCCTATGTTAAGGGCTTAGACCTGTTGGGAATGAAGGTTGAAGACCGTCAACAGCCTTGGGCTGGAGCGTCTGGTGTGTTTCACCCAATTATGACTGAAGCAGTGGTTCGTTTTCAGGCACAGGCTATGGGTGAGTTATTCCCAGCCTCTGGGCCAGTAAGGACTAAGATACTTGGCAAGCTCACGCCAGAGAAGTATGAGCAATCTCAGCGCGTAGAGAAAGAACTCAACTACATGCTGACGGAAGAAATGACAGAATACAGAGATGAGACTGAGCAAATGCTGTTCAAGCTCCCTATTGCTGGCTCTGCCTTCAAGAAAGTCTACTATGATCCTATCATGGAGCGTCCTTGCGCCATGTTTGTGCCAGCGGAAGACTTTGTTGCGTCCTACGGTGCCACAGATATGATGGCATGTCCACGTTACACCCACGTTATGAAGAAAACACCTAATGAAATATTAGAACTTCAGGTAAATGGCTTCTATCGTGACGTTGAATTGCCCAGTGCAGAGCCTGATTATTCAGATATACAAGAAAAATACGATGAATTAGACGGTGAAAGCACCGTTATGTCTGATGATGACCGCCATACCATCCTTGAGATGCATGTTAACCTCAATATGCCAGAGGAATTTGATGATCCAGACGGTATAGCCCGACCATACGTCATAACAATTGATAAATCGTCTAGAACAATACTATCAATCAGGGCAAATTGGGAAGAAGATGACAATAAGAAAAAGAAAATACAGCATTTCACTCATTACCGATACCTTCCGGGACTTGGGTTCTACGGTACAGGCCTTATTCACCTCATTGGGGGTCTGGCTAAATCTGCGACTTCAATACTTCGCCAGCTTATTGACGCTGGGACGTTATCGAATCTACCTGCTGGCCTCAAAGCTAGGGGTCTACGCATCAAAGGCGATGATTCACCTCTCATGCCGGGTGAATTTAGGGATGTGGACGTACCGGGTGGCGCAATACGCGACTCAATCACTTTTATCCCGTACAAAGAGCCATCAAGCGTATTATACGCTTTACTTGGAAATGTTGTCGAAGAAGGACGCCGCATTGGATCGGTTGCAGACGTACAAGTAGGCGATATGAATCCTCAGGCACCCGTTGGGACCACATTGGCCTTAATGGAACGCTCTATGAAGGTGATGTCTGGGGTACAGGCCCGTATACATGCATCAATGAAGACAGAGCTTCGCCTATTATCGCGTATTATTCGTGATTATATGCCAGAAGACTACGCATATGAGATGGATGGTGACTTCAGCCGTATTGATGACTTTGATGGGCGTGTGGATGTTATTCCTGTTTCTGACCCTAACGCATCCACTATGGCTCAAAGGGTTATGCAGTACCAAGCTGCGCTACAGTTGGCACAACAGGCACCTCAATTGTATGACATGGGTAAGTTGCATCGTCAGATGTTAGAGGTTCTTGGCATTCAGGACGCTGGTGATATCATTAAGCTACCAGATGACATCAAGCCAATGGACCCAGTGACCGAAAACATGGCTATGCTAAAGCAAGAGCCTGTAAAGGCCTTCATGTATCAAGATCATGAGGCACACATTCAGGTCCACATGGCAGCAATGGAAGACCCTAAGCTACGGCAGATTGTGGGTCAAAGTCCGTTTGCTCCTGCCATACAGGCGGCTATGGCTACGCATGTGACTGAACACGTAGCGATGCAGTACAGAGTTGAGATACAGAAGAACCTTGGCGTTGAAATGCCATCTATGGATACAGACCTTCCTGAAGATGCAGAGGTGGAGCTGTCTCGTTTGACCGCTATGGCGGCAGATAAGCTTCTGAAGAAAGATCAAGCAGAGGCAAAACAAAAAGAAAACCAGCGTCAGCAAAGTGATCCTTTAACACAGATACAACAAAAAGAGCTGGCGATAAAAGAACAGGAATTGAAGCACAAAATAAACTTCGATTCTGGAAAGTTGCAGCTTGAAGCAGCCAAGCTTGAATCTGAAAACAAACGTGTCAGCGCACAGATTGGCCTCAAGGCTGGCATAGAGCTTAGTCAGGCTGAAGCTAAAAATAAAAAAGAGGGCGCAGACCTCAGCTTGGATATAGCAAAAACTTTACTAAACACAGAAATGTCTGAAAGGGATAAATTAGAGAATGGAAGAAACGATCCTAACACTGATAAAAAATGAAATCACAGACCAGATGGATAATATTAGGTCTCATATAATTCATGGGGGTGCATCAGACTATAACAGCTATTGCACTTCCATAGGCTCCTACAAAGCATATTTACACATAATTTCAGAGTTAGACGAGCTGGAGGAAAGATTTTTAGAGAGTTAGTGTTGATAGTTATTTTTTTTTAATCTAACTATCTTCGCATCGTGGTAATCCCACGCAAGGTACTGTGAGCCTAAAGTCACTGCAAGGAAGCAAAAAAATGTACGCAGAAACAGAAGTATCAGAAAAAACTGTTAAAAAACTCCCAATACCTTCAGGCTATAAAGTATTAATAGCAATGCCTCAGATAGAAGATACCACAGAAGGTGGCGTCTTCATGCCAGATGAACTTAAAAACTCTGAAGAAACAGCATCCATTATTGGATTTGTTATGAAAGTTGGTGAATCAGCTTATTCAGACAAAAGTCGTTTCCCAGATGGGCCTTGGTGCAAAGAAGGGGACTTCGTCATTTTTAGATCGTACTCAGGAACCCGTTTTAAAATTCACGGCAAAGAGTTCAGAATCATTAATGATGACACAGTTGAAGCAGTAGTAGATGACCCACGGGGGTATACAAGAGTATGACTAATAAAGCTTTAGACCTTGAGGGTGAAAACGATACAGTGATTTCTGCCCTTGATGACGTAGATTCTATTGAAGTAGAAGTATCAGATGATGATGACTTTGACGCACCAAAGACATCAGAGGATGTTTCTCCTGTAGTTCCTACAGAAGATGAAATAGCTGGTTACAGTGCTGGTGTGCAAAAGCGCATTAAGAAAATGACCTTTGATATAAAAGAAGCCGAAAGGCATAAGGCCGAGGCCATCAAGGTTCGTGAAGAGGCTGTAAACTACGCTAAGAAAATACATGAAGAGAATGAACGACTGAAGAAGACACTGGAACAAGGTGAAGGTGTTATAGTCGATCAGGCCAAGCGCAGAATTATTGCAGATAAGGAACGAGCAAGGGCGGTATGGAAAGAAGCTTATGATCTTGGTGATTCTGATGCCATGATTGCAGCTAATGAAAAGCTAAACGCAATAAACAACGAAGAATATCGCGTAGAGCGCATGAAGCCCCAGCAAAGGCCAGCCTCTGAGTTTAAACTCCAGCAAACTCAAGAAGTGGCAAAAGAGCCAGATCAAAGAACAAAAGAATGGTCTGCTAAAAATGAATGGTTTGGTCCTGATAAAAGAATGACAGGCTTTGCATTTGGCGTTCATGAAGAGCTTGTGATGTCCGGTGTAGCCGCTGGAAGTGACGATTATTATGAAAAAATAGACGAGGCAATGCGTTCTGCATTTCCCAGTAAATTTAATGCTGGAGAAAATAAACGCGATGTTGTAACGTCCAGAAAAACGGGTAACGTGGTTGCCCCTGCCAGCCGTAGCACAAACAAATCACGCACGGTGACATTGTCACCATCTCAAGCTTCCCTCGCTAAGAGGCTTGGTTTATCGAATGAACAATACGCAGCGCAAGCACTCAAGGAGTCAAGAAATGGCTGAATCAAAGAAACCACGCGAAGCTGAAACACGCGAGATGTCTGAACGTGTAAAGCCGTGGACACGACAAAGTATGTTGCCGACCCCCGAACCTAGAGATGGAATTGAGTTCCGCTATGTTCGCACATCTACATTGGGTAATGCAGACAATACTAACGTGTCATCTAGGTTCAGAGAGGGTTACACCCCTGTCTTAGCTTCTGAGCATCCTGAACTTCACATCATGTCTGACATAGATTCTAGGTTCAAAGATAATGTTGAAGTTGGTGGCTTGTTACTGTGTAGCATTCCAACTGAAAAAGCAAACAACCGCGAAGAAGGCCAATTATACACTGCACAAAACCAAATGGAATCAGTGGATAGAAACTTCATGCGCGAATCCGATCCGAGGATGCCTGTGTTAAACCCAGAGCGTTCCTCGCGCACTTCATTTGGCAAGTCCTGACTTGCTTAGAAAGGTTCAATTGAACCAAAATCGTAATAGAAGGAGAGCCTCAAATGGCCCTTACATCTAGCCCATACGGTTTGCGCCCTATTAATGCCATTGGTGGTCGGCCCTTCTCTGGGTCCACACGCCAATTACCCATTACTTCTGGGTTCAACACCGCTATTGCCAACGGCGATATTGTGCAAGTAGCCGCAAACGGCACTATCACAAAAGTCACTGACGTTGGAACAAACGGCGACCCGTTCCCTGCTGGAACTGTCGGCATCTTCCTTGGCTGTTCATACACTGACGCTGTCAGTGGTTTTCGCCAAAACAATCAGTGGCCTGCTGGTCAAGTTGCCGCTGATGCACAAGCTTATATTTGTGATGACCCTAATGCGTTGTTCCAAATTCAAGCTGACGCTGCCGTTGCCCAAACTTTGATGCACAGTAACTTTGCTGTTAATCAGACCGCGCCAGACACAGCCAATGGTAATTCCAGAATATCTCTGGATGTAGCCACTGCTGCCACCACCGCTACAGTAGCTTTTAAGCTTGTAGATTTCGTTAACGCACCAGACTCAACTGTTGGTGACGCATTTACCGATGTGATTGTTAAGTTCAATCCTTCGTCACATGCGTACACTGCTGGTCTTGGCCTGTAAGGAGATAATCAATGGCTATTTCTCGCGCCCAGCTCCTTAAAGAGCTACTTCCGGGTATCAATGCTTTGTTTGGCTTGGAATACGAAAAGTATGACAATGAACATGCTGAAATCTATGAAACTGAATCTTCAGACCGTAGCTTTGAAGAAGAAGTGAAACTGTCAGGTTTTGGCTCTGCCCCCGTTAAAAACGAAGGCAGCGCAATTGCATACGACAACGGTCAGGAATCGTTTACTGCTCGTTACACCCATGAAACTATCGCTATGGGCTTTTCCATTACTGAAGAAGCAATGGAAGATAACCTGTACGATTCGCTTTCTGCTAGGTACACCAAGGCTCTCGCACGGGCTATGGCTTATACCAAGCAAACCAAAGCGGCAGCTTTGCTGAACACAGGCTTCGCCACCTTCAACTCTGGTGATGGCGTCACACTGTTCAACGCAGCGCACCCCACGGTTTCTGGGACCACAAACGCAAACCGCCCAGCGGTTAACGTGGATTTGAATGAAACTTCCCTTGAGCAAGCAGTAATTGATATTGCTGCTTACGTTGATGAACGCGGTCTGTTGATTGCCGCTCGTCCACGGAAGCTCATCATTCCACCTGCGCTTCAGTTTGTTGCAACTCGTTTGCTGGAAACATCTCTGCGTGTCGGTACGGCTGACAACGACATCAACGCGATTAACTCCAATGGGTCCATCCCAGAGGGTTATACTGTCAACCACTATCTGACAGACGCAGATGCGTTCTTCCTTACGACAGACATTCCTAACGGAATGAAGCACTTTGAGCGTACACCAATGACAACGTCTATGGACGGTGACTTTGATACGGGCAATGTTCGCTATAAGGCACGGGAGCGTTACAGCTTCGGTGTATCTGACCCACTTGGTATCTACGGATCACCGGGTGTTTAGGTTCAATTGAACCAAACTGAAGGGGCGCTGGTCAGGTTTCGCACTGCAAAGCGCCCTTTCTTTTTTTTATAATCTATTGTATTGTTATCCTGTCCCTGACAGATGCACTAAGTATCTGACTTAACCCAGACAGGAGATCAACATGGGTACGACTACTTTTTCAGGCCCGATTCGGGCTGGTACTATTAGAACAACAAACGGAACTACCATAGGCACTGATATCGCCAATGTGGGCTATGTTGTAATGTGTCAAGACACAGTGCAGAGCCTAGCGGGTGGTGCGCTTGCGGCGGTGGTTACAGATATCGTCATTCCCGCAAATTCAAAGATCGTTAACTGTATAATTGATCTTGTAGCTGCTGCTAACGCCACAACCAACATTAGTGTTGGGCAAGTTGGTGGTAACGCAAATACAATTATTAATACAGTTGCGTCAGGAACAACGGTAGGCGTTAAAGCTTTAGGTGCTGGTGGTGGTGGAACCCTAGAATGGGGTAATACTGGCACATCAGACATCCGTTTGACTGTAACGTCTTCTGCTGCCACTAACGCAGGTTCTGTTCGCATCACAGTAATGTATGCACAAGCGTTTAATACACCCGTCCTTCCATAAGGAGTAAGTAAATGGCTGGTCAAGAGGTCAGAGCTTACAATTTTGCGGCAAGCGATACTGCTGCTCTTGTAGGCCCATCACGCGGTAGGCTTCAGGGTGTTTTAGTTAACGCTGCTGCGGCTGCGGCTTTTACCATTCGTAGTGGTAGTGCTACGGGCGAGATTATACTTCAGCTAACCCTGCCTGTAGGTTGGAATGACGTATACATCCCCAATGATGGAATACTTGCTGATAATGGTTGTTTTGTCTCTGCTTTCACAGGCACTGGCAATGTAATGACCCTGCTCATAGAGTAAACTATTATGGCGTCAAAAGGTGAAATGCCAAAACGCAACAAAAAGAATTTCCGCTCCACCAAGTCTGGGGCGGGAATGACTAAGGCGGGTGTCGCTGCTTATAGACGTAAAAATCCGGGGTCTAAGTTAAAAACTGCTGTCACAGGTAAAGTTAAAAAAGGTAGCAAGGACGCTAAAAGACGTAAGTCATTCTGCGCCCGTTCTGCTGGACAAATGAAGCAGTTTCCTAAGGCAGCAAAAGACCCGAATAGTCGTTTAAGACAGGCTAGAAAAAGATGGAAATGTTAGGAGATAGATATGGGTATATTTGTAGCCAAAATGGCAGATAAGTTAGAAGACGGCAAACTTGGTGGCATAGGAATGGTTAGCCCATTATTTGGTGCTATAAACTCTCGTCAGAAGAAAAAAAGACAAGCCAAGAACGCTGCTGCTGCTGGTGCCGCTGGTGCCGCTGGTACTTCCAGTGTTGGAAGCGATTATTCTACAAAGGTTATATCGCCCACAATGATGAACGCTGGTGGCGGTGTTTCAAAGTCCGGAAGGGGCGATGGTATCTGTAGAAAAGGCAAGACAAAAGGCCGTATGGTCTAATGAAAGGTCGGGTCAGAGACTACCAGCAAGAGTACAGAACCCAAAAGGCCAGAGGCGAACATTCAGATAGAATGGAACGCCAAAGGGCTAGAAGGAAAATGGACAGCACAAGTGCTGACCTTAATGGCAATGGCAAGGCCGACAAAAGAGAAGGTAAAGACATCAGTCATAAAGTAGCTCTAAGCAAGGGTGGCTCTAATGCAGATGGTGTTACTGTAGAGTCCAGAAGTGCAAACAGAAGTAGAAATTATCAAAGCAAAAGGAAGAAATCTAATGTCAGCCGCAAAGCCTAGCAATCCTGCATTATGGTCTAGAGCCAAATCAGCCGCTAAGAAGAAGTTCGATGTTTATCCTTCCGCTTATGCAAATGCTTGGGCTTCCAAATGGTATAAATCCAAAGGCGGCGGTTGGTCTGGTGGCAATAACAAGGTAGCATCCCGTGGCAAAAGCAAAAGTAAAAGCAAAAAAACCTAGCGCCAAGGGTGGTCTTGGAAAATGGTTTGGCGAAGAATGGAAAGATGTAAAGACAGGAAAGCCTTGCGGAAGATCAAAGGGTGAAAAAAGAAGTTACCCTGCATGTAGACCTAAGAAGGTTGCATCTAAGATAAGCAAGTCTGAAGCGTCTAAGAAAACTGGACCCAAGAGGGTGAAATGGTCTACCACCGCAAGCGGAAAGCGTAGAAAGAAAGCGAAGAAGCCATGACTGTTGTAGTTCCAGACCTAGCAGAGTTATTTGAAGAAGCGTATGAGCGTGTTGGCCTTGAGATGCGTTCTGGTTATGATTTGAAAACCATACGACGTAGTTTAAACATTCTTACATTGGAATGGCAAAACAGGGGTTTAAACTTATTTACCATATCCGCTGGAACATTAGCTCTTACCGCTGGCACTGCGACATATACAATGCCGTCTGACACTATAGACCTCATAGAGCATCAACTGAGAACAGGCACAGGCACCAATCAGGTTGATACGTCCCTTGAGAGGGCCAGTGTAGCTACATACGCGCAGCAGACAAATAAGAACACCACAGGCCGTCCTACGCAGATTTATGTGCAAAGGGAGGCAACTGACACTAAGTTCACTCTATGGCCCGTCCCAGATAGCACAGCGGCCTATACAGTGGCCTATTACAGGCTAGTAGGCATAGATGGCATGTCCTCAGGCATATCAGGGTCTGCTGCTATCCCACCGCGCTTTATACCCGCTCTAGTGGCTGGTCTGGCTTACTACATAGCTCAGAAGAAACCTGAGGCTATGAGCATGGCACCAGCTTTAAAGCAAGAGTATGAATTTCAGTTTCAACTTGCTGCGAATGAAGATACAGAAACAGCATCTATTAAGTTCGTTCCTTTCAACACATTTGTTACTGGGGGCTAAATGGCTTTTGCAAAGGGTAAATACGCATTTGGCTTTTGCGATAAGACAGGGTTTAGATACCCCCTGCATGAGCTAAAAGAAGAATACAGCAACGGCGCACCTACAGGGTTTTTAGTCGGGCCTGATGTGTGGGACGGTGACCAGCCTCAAAACTTTTTAGGTCGGTTGAAAATATTTGATCCGCAATCTTTAAGAAATCCAAGACCAGATAGGCTTGATGACAGTCGCGGAATATTCGGCTTTAATCCTGTCGGTGGTAATATTGAAATGACGGGTAGTGTTGGCTCCGTACAGGCGGTTGAAAACGAAACGGGTAACATATTAGTCGCAGGTGATCAGGCTTCTGGCTTTGTGGGTTCAGTTTTAGTCACTGAACCATCAGCCTCAAGTAGTGTTAATGTTACTGGAGTTGGCGGTACATCAGCAACTGGATCAACTACTGTAACCTCAAACTTCACAAACTACACAGTTACTGTTGCATCAGGAACAAACTCCTATGGTAGTGGAAATAAGTTCTACATAGATGGAAGCGTAAGCCCAACATTAAGCTTGTCTGAGGGAAATATTTACAAGTTTGATCAATCTGCCTCTAGTAATAGTAGCCACCCATTAAGGTTTAGCACTACCGCCAACGGCACACACGGTGGTGGCTCTGAGTATACTACAGGCGTAACTACATCAGGAACGGCTGGACAGTCCGGTGCATATGTCCAGATAACTGTAGCTAACAGCGCACCAACCTTGTATTATTACTGCACAAACCACAGTGGAATGGGCGGTACGGCTAACACACCATAGGAGAATTGGACATGGCTATGAAGAAAAAAGGTTATTCAAGGGGTGGCACTGTCACTAAGAAAAAAGAAGGCGGGTCGCTTACGAAGGCCCAACAGGCCGCAAGGCGTAAGAAACAACTTATAGCTCGTCAAAACTCTATGGTTGAAGCTAGAGAAGGAAAAGCTGGGTCAACCCCATCTGAAAAAAATAAAGCTGCTAAAAAACGCATGAGTGAAATGTTTGGACTGAAAGCTGGCGGTAAAGTAGCTAAGAAGAAGTCTGGTGGTGCTGTCACTAAAAAGATGGGCGGCGGCAAGATGATGAAGAAGGGCTACGCCAAGGGCGGCAAGGTAAAGGCCATGTCTAGAGGTGGTGTCGCTAGAGGTAGCGGTGCAGCTCGTCCTCAAAAGTTTACACGCAACGGGTAGAAAGGTTCAATTGAACCAAAATGGCTTTCTTGCAAGGAAACATACCACACTTTAAATGTTGGATTCGTCGTGAGTATACGGTCAATCATGAGCGTTACCACGGCGAATTCCTTCACGCTATGGCTATAGCTGTCACGACAATGCCTAATAGGTGCCTTAGCTTTCAGGTAATCTTCACAGGCAGTGAGACAGACGATACAGACGATGAGAACGTACACGGCGGGGCTATGTGGGCTAGAATGCCTATAACGGCCCTAGTAGCTGATGAGCCGCTCTCTGAGTGGCCTGAGTGTATGCCCGTACATGACGCCCAGCCTTGGGACTGTCCTTCTCACACGCACTCCGTATACACCTTAGATAGGGCTATGCCTTGTCCTTGGATGGCTAAGGTTTCTGGTGACTTCTTCCCCGCAAAGTATATGTTTACCGTAGACTACACAGGCACTGATGTTGCTGATGACCCAGCGCAGCACAAACAGGCTCATGTATTGCAACTTCTAGATGCTGGCCCTTGGACGGGTAATGTCATTGCCCTACCAAACAATAGGGTAAGGGTTACTCATCCAGCTTGGTTTGAAACAGGGGAAGGCGCACCAGACTTTAAGCCTTCACAGCATATACATTATTCTAAATCTGATTTAGATTACACATTAGATGTCACACAGATATTCGACAACTTATACAATGAGGCTGAGTGATGAACTATACAGAGCTTACAGCAGCGATAAAGAATTACACAGAGAATGAAGAAGCGACATTTGTTTCTTTAATTCCTACGTTCATTCAACAAGCTGAACAACGCATATTCAGGACTGTAACTATACCTGAGGTTAGGGCTAATAGTACTGGAAGCGCAACTCAAGGAAATCAATATTTACAGCGTCCTTCTGATTTTTTAGCCGTAGCTTCTATGGCTATAATTGATCCCACTACAGCGGAGTATAGCTACCTTTTAGACAAGGATGTGAATTTTATAAGAGAAGGCTTCCCTGTATCAGCAACTCAAGGAAAGCCTCTTTATTACGCTCAATTTGATGGTGATAACATAGCAACATCCACTGAAGGCCACTTCATTTTAGGACCTACACCAAATGCAAATTACACTGTTGAGCTTCATTATTACTTTGAGCCGCCGTCCATAGTGACATCACAAACATCTTGGTTGGGTAATAATGCTGACACAGTTCTTTTATATGGATCGTTGGTTGAGGCTTACACGTTTATGAAGGGTGAGGCTGACATAATGAATGACTATAAAGAACGATATGAATCTGCATTAAAGCAGTTATCTCTAATAGACGCATTTAGTAAGAGAGACAGTTACAGGGATGGAGAACCTAGATGAGTTATTTGCCTTTTGATATATCAATGGGAAGTGTTGAGGTTAAAACAACAAATAACCGTGGATTCACGCCTGATGAAGTTTCTGAATTATGCGTTAATAAGTTGATGATTATATCAAGTGACGCTCCACCAGCAATAAGAGATCAGGCTATAGATCATAAAAATCGCATGAGACAGGTAATCACAGCCTATATGAAACAGGCTATTCAAAGCGATAGAACTACTGTATATAATGCAATCAAACAGGCTGGTTATCCTGAACTAGCTGAACACATAAGGAAACTTTAATATGGCTTTTTCTGGAAATGCTCTTTGCACCTCGTTCAAAAAGGAACTTATGATAGGTGTTCATAACTTCACGACTGCAAGTAATGTTTTTAAACTGGCGTTATTTACTAATAGTGCCGTTCCCTC
>Ga0208544_10000550_pt1 | contig 29231 bp, 30 predicted proteins | sample DEB08_DNA_9_FD_184526 | JGI IMG/M metagenome (GOLD analysis project Ga0208544, IMG submission 184526) | Aqueous microbial communities from the Delaware River and Bay under freshwater to marine salinity gradient to study organic matter... | ecosystem: Environmental > Aquatic > Marine > Coastal ... | reverse complement strand
ACGAAAACCCGCAAACCTGATACCCCGAAACCACTGCCTCACGGCAACGCGTCACAGGTGGCCGGATACCCCGGAATCAGTGGCCGGATGTTGTCGGAATGAGTGGCCGGATGCTCCGGAATACGCAGGGCGGCATTGGGGCGGGTCACCTCGATCATATTGGATGGGCCGACCTTCAAGAAATGGGTGTTCTTCGCAGTCGAGGCCAGTGTGGGTATTCTTGCAATCCTTCACAACACAAGCGCATTGCTTACCTGAGTGCTGCCTCTAACACGCTGCTATTCGGCTGCTAGTCGTCGGCCAATGGGTTTCCCTGCCGGGCGGGCACGGCGGGGCTGGCGTAAATTTCCCCTCGATACCCGCAGTCGACCCCTTGCGGCGACCGTCCCTGTCTCCTATCTACAAGATAGTCTTTCGGGACTATGGACATAAACGCGCTCGTAATACGCGGATCGGACCCGGGGGCGGTACCCGGCGTCTCCACCAAAAACTGCTCATTTGGCAGCCATGGGGACGAAATAGGATCGACGAACGTCTAAAGGGGTTTGCTTTGTTTCGGTGAGTTACCACCGTTATCGGTACAAAAAAGCTAGTTGCAAATGACAACAAAGCACCGATGGCTCTGGCTGCGTAAGCAGTCCGAAATATCGAACACTTAAGCCCTATGGTTTTGCGACCATAGGCGGGGTTCGCAGGTACCTGGCAACAGAAACCTGCACTTTAGCCTCCCCTTATTGTGAAATTTCAGACCACCGCGCCAGCAGTGGCCCAAAAGATTTATAAGCAGCAGATAATTTACTCAGCGCCGTCAAGCAAAAGCGCCACTTGCGGCATTGGCGCTTCATCCGGTCCATACAGGAAATATTGATCGACAAGCGCGCTTGTCCGGACCTGCAATGCATCGGTCAGTCCGCGCAATTTGGTCAGTTGTTCCGGAGTGGCCGTGCCATTCGCAGCGATGACATCCAGCATTGGTTTCACGCGCTGCCAGTCATACATCGCAGCGGCAAGCATCTGACTGACCTGATAGCTATGAGGCGCGTTGATCCCGACATCTGGTTGACCATCACGCAAAGCGGTCAGTGTCACATCATAGGACGTGGTCGTCGCTGTGAAATCCCGCACAAGGCTGGCCGTCGCCGTACCGCTGCCAAGTTCGCAAGCCTGCAGCTTGATCTGTTGGACGAAAAGCGCCTGCCGCGCGGCCACATCCATTGTCAGCATATCCGACACCGTCTTGTCGTCCGACAGCGCATCAGTCTGTGCGGATTGGGACAGGAATTTCTGTATTGCAGCCTGTAGCGGCGGTAGCCCCTGCATCACGGTCGATTTGTAGGTATTTGGATGGTCCCCTACCAAAATCATGCTTGTCGCGACATCAAGTGGAGCCCAATCAACAGAAATCTGCGCAAGTGCGTGATCGCCCATCGCGTCGGAAAGCTGATCAAGCGTCGCAATAAATGCCATACGGCTTTGGCCCAACGCGATCATTTCCGCGCGGACATCAACACCGGCATTGATCATGCAAACGGACGCGGCGGCCTGCTGAACAAGGACATCAAGGTCATACCCGAGGGCCGCACGCGCGTGGTTGGTGTCGGCTATGGCGGAACTTGCCGCGCCAACGACAAGCGCGAGTGAAAGTGTGGCAGAGGTCAGAGCAGAAAGAGGTCGGTTGGGCATGGTTGGACCTTTCAGAGTTGCAGCAGGACTGGCCAGATATGTGAGTAGTGACCAGACGTGCAGGATGACGAGACGAGTCAACGACAAGTTGTCGTGCGCATACTTCTGCCGAATTGGGCTGAGAAATGGGCGAAACCTTGTCAAAAAAAAGGAATAACGCGTCAATCCATCCACTTACACGACGACCAATAAAGTCCCTTGCAATACGCCCCCGGACTTCGCACGATGATGTCATGAGTATGATGAAGCCTGCATTAATATCGCTGCTGACCATATGGCCATTCACGGCATCAGCCTGTGAGACAGCATTGATATTGACAATTGATGTATCCAACTCGATCGACGTTGCCGAATATAGGTTGCAGACCGACGGCCTTGCCGATGCATTGCGTGATCCTGAAATCATTGAGGCGCTGATCAGCGGTGAAACGGCCATTTCGGTTGTGCAGTGGTCGGGGGCAGACCGTCAGGCCGTGTCTGTGCCGTGGCGCCGGATCCGCACCGCCCTTGATGCAGAGTATCTGGCCAATCAGGCCCGTGTGATGGAACGCGCATTTGTATTATCGGACACTGCACCAGCCGAGGCGATCTATTTCTCATTGGACCTTTTTGGCGACGTATCTGACTGCAAACGCAAGGTCATTGACGTCTCGGGTGACGGCACACCCAATAGCGGCAGCGATGTGCGGCTTGCGCGCATTGCGGCAGAACGCGCGGGCGTCACCATCAACGGCATCGCAATCGAGTCCATGGGGCTGGCGATAACCGGCTTTTATAAATCCGCCTTGATTACCCGCAACGGCTTTGTGATCACGGCCCGCACACATCGTGAATATCCCGCAGCGATCCGCGCAAAAATCCTACGCGAAATCAGCAAGATAATCGGATAGCGATTGACCCTGCGCCTTAAATCTCGCAAAATGATGCCTTGGGGTCCGCGAACACCCCGTCAGACCTAGGTCCAAGCGTCGCATCCACTGACACTTTCAGAAAGGATGCACTATGGCGGCTTTTAACGAAATATCACCCAATACACTGATGCGCCTTATCGGCACGCCCGCTTGTCCGGTGCTGATTGATGTCTGCATGGATAGCGACTTTCACGACGATCCCTACCTGATCCCGACAGCGTTTCGACATCCATTCAGCGATCTTGACGGGCTGGCGGTACGGGTACAAGGTCAGGATGTCGTCGTCATTTGCCAACAGGGCAAAAGCTGTCGCATGGCGTGCGCGCGCGACTGCGGGCGCGTGGCGTGAATGCAAATGTGCTGGCTGGCGGCAATCACGGCTGGCGCGACGCGCAGCTGCCCCGCGTCCCCGCAGTCAACATTCCCGGACCGCTATGGGTGACGCGGCACCGCCCCAAGATCGACCGGATCGCTTGTCCTTGGCTCATCCGGCGGTTTGTCGATCCAAAAGCGGAGTTCATGTTTGTCCCCCCTACCGAGGTTGCAGCAGTGGCCGATAAATTCGGGGCCATTCCCTTTGACATCGGTGACACACATTGGACCCATCATGGCGACGCCTGCACATTTGACATGATGGTTGCTGAATTTGGGCTTCGCCACAGCGCATTGGACACAATGGCCACCATCATACGCGCCGCTGATACCGATCGGCATGACCTGGCGCCGCAGGCGGCCGGGCTTCTGGCACTTTCGATTGGCCTTTCGCGGATGTACAAGGACGACACCGCCCAGCTAGAGGCCGGTATCGGCCTATATGATGCGCTTTATCGGTGGGCGCGCGACGGACAGGATGAAGGCCATGGCTGGTCGGCGGGACAAGCATCATGAACCGCGAGTTGGTGCGCGTCTTTGGACGCATTGGCCTTTTGTCGTTTGGCGGTCCAGCCGCACAGATAGCACTGATGCACAAAGAGCTGGTCGAAACCCGCAACTGGCTGACCGAGGCAGAATTCCTGCGTGCTTTGTCGTTCTGCATGTTGCTGCCCGGCCCCGAGGCGATGCAGTTGGCAACCTATGCGGGTTGGAAACGGGCCGGTGTCACGGGAGGTCTGATCAGTGGTGGGCTGTTTGTGCTGCCGGGGGCCGTGGTTATCGCGGTGCTGGCGCTGTTCTATGGTGCCTACGGCGATCTGGCGGTGGTTCAGGCGCTGTTTCTGGGGGTAAAGGCAATGGTCGTGGTGATCGTTGTTGAGGCACTGATCAAAATTTCCAGACGCGCGCTTTTGCGACGGCAGCACATTGTGATCGCTGTCGGTGGCTTTGTTGCGCTGTTCTTTCTGGCCGTGCCATTCCCGTTGGTTATCGCCGGAGCGGCGGTGATCGGTGCCCTATTGCACAGGCCCGATACGGTCCCAATCGCCGCGACCAAGGTGACCCTGCGGCGCAGCATGACGATTATCGTCGTTGGCGGTATCATTTGGGCGGCCCCGGTGGTCATCGCCGCGCTGGCCGGTGACGTCTTTCTGACCGAAATCGGGGTCTTCTTTTCCAAGCTGGCCGTTGTGACATTCGGTGGGGCCTACGCGGTGCTGGCCTATATCACCCAAGAGGTGGTGATCGGATACGAATGGCTGACCACAGCGCAAATGATGGATGCTCTGGGGTTGGCAGAAACGACGCCCGGGCCGCTGATTCTGGTCACGCAATTTGTCGGCATGACCGCAGGCCTTGCCGAGGGCGGCGTCCAAAAGGCAGTGCTGTCGGGCATCATGACACTATGGGTGACGTTTGTGCCGTGTTTTATCTGGATTTTTGCTGGCGCGCCGCTGATTGACTGGCTGGATGGGCGACCGCGCTTGCGTGGCGCGCTTTCGGGGATCACCGCAGCCGTTGTCGGTGTCATCGCGAACCTGTCGCTATGGTTCGCGCTGCATGTGTTTTTCGGTGAGGTTCATCCGGTCGTGTGGGGGCCGATCCAGAGCCTTTGGCCGAATTTGGTGACGGCCCAACCCATCGCAATCGCGTTGGCTACGGTTTCTGGAGCGCTTCTGCTGTGGCGGCATTGGTCCCTGCCGCTGGTTTTAATGACTTCGGCAGCCCTTAGCCTGATAATCGCAACCGCATTTGGCGCGATCTGACATCGCCCCCTTTCATCCGGGATCGAATCCCGTATGCTTAAGGAGAGTTCATGAAAGGATAGTATGCTGTGACCCGCACCATCGACTATGGAAATCTGATGCACCGGGCCATGCGCAGCCTGATCCAACAGGTTTTGATCAGTGTCGCCAAAGATGGGCTACCCGGCGCGCATCACTTCTTTATTACGTTCGACACAATGCATCCCGACGTTGAAATCGCCGACTGGCTATCTGATCGGTACCCCGGCGAAATGACAGTGGTTATTCAACATTGGTTCGAAAATCTGGAGATCACCGATGAAGGCTTCACGATCACCCTGAACTTTGGCGACAATCCTGAAACGCTTTATATCCCTTACGATTCCATTAAGACCTTTGTGGACCCGTCCGTTGAATTTGGCCTGCGCTTTGAAACACAGGACGACGACAACGCGGCCGACGAGGCGCCGATGGATGAAATGGTCGAGCCCAATGACACAGGCAAAGGCGCTCGGAAAGACGCCGAGGTTGTCAGTCTCGACAAGTTCCGCAAGTAGCCCATCTTGCACAGCCCCCGTCACAGGCTTAAACCGCCTGTGACAGAAAATAAAAAGGGGCCGAGATATGACCGCAACGCGCACAGAAACTGACAGCTTTGGCCCACTTGAGGTTCCCGCAGACCGCTATTGGGGTGCACAGACACAACGGTCCATCCTGAACTTCCCCATCGGTTGGGAAAAACAGCCGATTGCGATTGTCCGCGCGCTAGGCGTGATCAAGCAGGCCTGTGCCATTGCCAACAAGGCGCGCGGTGAGCTTGATGCCGAAAAGGCCGATGCAATTGTTGCGGCGGCAGCCGAGGTCGTGGCGGGCAAGTTGGACGATCATTTCCCTCTTGTTGTTTGGCAAACCGGGTCTGGCACCCAATCGAACATGAACGCCAACGAGGTGATTTCGAACCGTGCGATCGAGATGCTGGGTGGCGTCATCGGGTCAAAAGACCCCGTGCATCCCAATGACCATTGCAACATGGGGCAGTCTTCAAACGATACATTTCCGACGGCCATGCATATTGCGGTGGCAACGACCGCCCGCGATGTGCTGATCCCCGGATTGGAAAAATTGCGTGCCACCTTGGCCGCCAAACAAGCCGAGTTTGACGATATCATCAAGATCGGTCGCACCCATACAATGGATGCAACGCCGCTGACCCTGGGGCAGGAATTCTCGGGGTATACCCATCAAGTCGCCATGGGATTGCGCCGGATCAATGCCGCCCTGCCCGCGATCTATGAACTTGCGCAAGGCGGTACTGCCGTCGGCACCGGCCTGAATACCCCAAAGGGTTGGGGCGAGACGGTCGCAGGCCATATGGCAGATATCACTGGCCTGCCCTTTGTCACAGCACCGAACAAGTTCGAAGCGCTGGCCGCGCATGACGCATTGGTCGAAATGTCCGGCGCATTGAAAACTGTCGCTGCAAGTCTTTACAAGATCGCCTGCGATATTCGGATGCTGGGTTCTGGCCCACGATGCGGTCTGGGCGAGTTGATCCTGCCAGAGAACGAGCCGGGATCGTCGATCATGCCGGGCAAAGTGAACCCGACGCAGGTCGAGGCGATTACACAGGTTTGCGCGCATGTGATGGGCAACGATGCCGCCGTCGGCTTTGCGGGATCACAGGGCCATTTTGAACTGAACGTGATGAAGCCAATGATGGCTTACAATGTGTTGCAGTCCATGCAGTTGCTGGGTGACTCTGCCAGTGCCTTTACCGACAATTGTGTCGTTGGCATTCGGGCAGATCGGGCGCGGATCGAAAAACTGATGCGGGAATCGCTGATGCTGGTCACGGCGTTGGCCCCCACAATTGGGTACGACAACGCCACAACCGTTGCCAAGACTGCGCACAAGAACGGCACAACCCTCAAGGACGAAGCCATCCGGCTTGGTTTCGTCGACGAAGCGACGTTCGACCAAGTGGTGCGCCCTGAAGATATGATTGGACCAAAGTGAGTCCAATCAACCTCAACCAAATACGCAAGGCCCGCGCACGTGCCGACGCAAAGGCCAAAGCAGATGCGAATGCCGTCCGCTTTGGCCGGACAAAGGCGCAGATCGTGCTCGAGGCGGCACAGGAGAAACAGGCCCAAAATCGCCTGTCACAGTCGAAGTTTGAGGATGAATAAGATCGCACACAGCCGACCTGTCAAACGGTCGCTCACGTTGCGGGGGCACCGTACCAGCGTGTCACTTGAGGATATTTTCTGGAAAGCATTCAGGGATATCGCCGATCAAGACGGAAAAACCATCAATGGGCTCGCTGCCGAAATAGACGAAGGCCGAGGTGATATCGGACTTGCCTCGGCCGTGCGTGTGTATGTGTTCGAACGTATGGTCGCGCGCAATCAGTCTTTGGAATAGAGCGCGCCGCGCAGACTAGACAGACGATCACGATCTCTTTTTTCGCTCTCGTTCAGCTTTGCCGGCTTCACGGAGTCAGACGCACCATTATGCGAAAAGCGTTTTGCAATTTCATGCGGTTTCAGCGGCAACTTGTCCGCCGACAGTTTCGATTTCCCATCGCGTCCATCACTATGTTTCCGGCTCAAAAGGCCAGCAAGGCCGAGCTTCGTAGCACCTGGTAATCCTATTGTCATGTCATCCCCCGATGAAAGCTGCATCCGATACAACAACACACTGTTACCACATGTTAGGCAAAAATAAGGCACAGCGTCTTAGTTTACGTTAGCTTGTTATGTTCATGCTTTTAGCTAAGTGTCTATGAACGCAACATTAACATCAGACTGATCGGCGTTTCTCCGCCCAGATTACGTCACGTTCAACCCGCTAAAAGTTTCATTAATGCACTAAATCTTATCATTAACGCTCGTTTATGCGCCTTATGGTCACCAATCACGATGCACGCGGTCCGAATCGCAACCAAATTCCATCCCGAGCGCGGACAGTAAGGTGAGCGACGGGTATCGGCTCCATTCCGTCAACAATCGCAAATTCGTAGTGTAGCAACAGCTGGGCCAACAGCGTCACGCCTTCGATCATCGCAAATCCCGCCCCCGTGCAGACCCGCGGACCGCTCGAAAATGGCAGATAAGCATCGCGGGCGGATTGCTTGCCATTTTCGGTCGACCAACGCCCTGGGTCAAATGCATCCGGATCGTCCCATATGCGATTGTGGCGATGCAGATGCCAAGGTGACAACACCACCTGCGCCCCGACTTTTAAAGGGCGCTCGCGGAATGTCTCGGGCTGGGTGGTTTGCCGCACCATCATAGGGACAGGGGGATAAAGGCGTAAAGCCTCGCGAAAGACATCCCGCGTGACTTTGAGGCCCGAAAGCCCGGCGAATTCAAAACTGAACTCCTGCGCCTCTGCCGCCACCTTATTTTGCCAATCTGGGTGCAGCGCAAGCAAATACAGGGCCCAAGCCAAGGCGGATGCGCTGGTTTCGTGCCCCGCCAAGAAAAATATCGCAACCTGATCCGCCATTTCAGGCAGCGTGAACACCTCGCCTGTTTCGGGGTCCGGCGTTGTCATGATCTTTGTGGCAAGATCATCCGGCGCAGTCCCAGCCGCAATCAAGGCCAACCTGTCTGTCGTCAATTGTGTGATCAAGCGGCGGATATTTCGCGCGGTCCGCCTTGTTTTGGATCGAAATAACCGGGGCATCCAAGCTGGGCCCGCAATGAACGCCGCGAGGTTCAGGATTGGTTGCGACCGTTGGTAGGCACGGAATTCATCGAACACCTTTCGGGCGGCCGCATCTTCAATCGGGATCGAAAACAGCGTGCGAAAGATGACGTCGGCGGCAAGGTGGCTGGTTATCGCTTCGATTTCCTGCGGGGCATTATCAGCGGACGGAGCGATCCGGACGACGGCCCCTGCGCCCGCCGCGACAATCGCTTGAAATGCGTCGCGCAACCGTCCGCCTTCGAACGCAGGGTCAATGATCCGGCGCTGTCGTTTCCAGACCTCACCGTTTGTCAAAAACACGCTTTCGCCCAACAGGGGGCGCAACCCCGCGCCGATCCGGTCCGACTTTGGAAAATCGTCGGGCCGATCGTTCAGCACCAGCCGGATCAGTTTTGGATCGTTAATGAGATAGCTATGGAAAAATGGCGTCCGAAACGCGGCCATCCATGCACGATAGAGCTTTGCCGGTTGGGCCGATAAAATGTCACGCCTGAACAACTGCATATAGCGCCAAAGCGATACCCTGTCAGGCCGCGCCTGCGGCTTGGGAGGTAACCTGCCTGTCATGCGTCGAACGCCGTGTATCGCGAGACGGGGACATCAATCCGTGACCTTGACGCGGCCCTGTCGCGGTAACGATCGGCCAGCAACACCGGTCCGGCGGTGATCTGAAAGTAGTCATAGTCCTTTGGCCGATCAAAGGCGCACAGGTACTGGAAATGCAGCCGGAAGAACCGCCAACGCAATTGCCGCCAACGCGCCGGGGACAAGCTTTGGGTGAAGGATGCCGACATGACCAATGGCCAGCGTTTGCCGGGCGGGGTCACGCCTGTAACGGCAACCGGATCACACAGCGCAAAACAACACCCGTCCCCAGGTGCCGATACGTCAACCCAAGTCAGCGCATCCTGTGTCGCCAGAAACGCCAGATCACCGCGCAGTCGTCCCGCTTTGGGAAGAAACGACACCATCGGCACCACCTGCCCCAAGGTCAGCAACGCCAGTCTTGGCCCCACCGCCGGCACCCGGCCTGACCGGATCAGATCCGCCAGCACTGAAATGGCCAGATGCGCGCCAGATGAATGGCCAACCACAAGCACCTCATCAACCTCATCGTTAAATGCGGCGGCGATCTGGTCGGTAAACTGTTGCAGGCGCACCTCGAGTATGGGTGGGTTTGCACCGCATTGATCGGCGGAAAATGCGTAGTCGTGCATCAAATAGTAGGCGAACAGTTTGTTGTCCCTGGCCTTGAACCAACGCAACACAACCACGACGACCACAAGCCAAAGCATATATTTGAGCAATACTGCGACACCGCCCACAGCAGCTGGGACTGAGTTTGCGCTTTGACCAATCGCCCACAGCATGCCATCGCGCGCTGTGGCCCCGATAATTGCCCCCATGATAACCGCGATGACCAGCTGCGACAGCAACATACCCACAGGATAAAGCGCGGCAATCACCGGTCCTTTGCGCATCCGCATGAGCCGCCGCAATGTCCCCGTGCGCAGATATAGCCACGCCGTTCGCAGCAGTTGCAGGTAGGTCGCGGGGATCGTTTGCGCCATGCCTCCGCGCACAATGTCGGACCAGACCAGCACATTAATACGGGTGGAAATATCATGTTGGTCAATATGTGCATCCACCGTCCAGCTGAATGTATCAGCCGCAGGCGTTGCTTTTACGACCAACTGGTAGCCGCTGATTTCGGCCTGCATGGCACCTTCGGTCCGGTAAAGCTCGCGGTAGCGGCGCGGATGGATCGGATCAAAGCCCGGGATATGAAACACCCTGCGTCGCCTGACACGCCTGCTTTGCTCGCTCATCGTTTTGACCTGTCTACGGCTACCCGCGCAACGTTAACTGATATCGGGCGGAAACATAAGACTTTAGCCAATATTTGCGAGCGCCGGAAACTGCTCAAGCAGCCAATAGCTGAATGCAGCAAACTGTCCGGTCAACATCATCAGGCCAACTGTCCATAAAAGCAGACCCGATGTCCGTTCAATCCGATCCATGTGGCGTTTCATCCAGCCCATCACGCCCTTGAGGCGCGGAAAGAATGCGGCGACCAGCAAAAATGGTATGCCCAGACCAAGTGCATAGGCGGCCAGCAGAACGGTGCCTCGCACGACATCCCCCTCTGATGCGGCAAGGCCCAGAATCGCGCCCAGAATCGGCCCAAGGCACGGGGTCCAGCCAAAGGCGAATGCCAAGCCAAGCACATAAGCGCCAAATGCAGAGCCGCCCTTATCACCTGCGTCCACCCGCATTTCGCGGTCCAGAAAGCGGATCCGAAACACCCCGACAAAATGCGCGCCAAGGATCATCACGGCAGCACCCGCAATCACGACAAACCAATCCTGAACCCGCAACAACATACGCCCCATACTGGAAAAGGCAAAGCCAAGCAGGATAAAGACGGTCGAAAGTCCAAGCACAAAGAACACGGCAGACAGGAACACTCGCCGCCGCGCCTGCGATGTTTTCTCCATTTCAGTGACAGACACACCGCCCATATAGGCCAGATAGGGCGGCACGATGGGCAGCACGCATGGGCTGAGGAATGATAAGAGCCCCGCCATCATAGCAACAACCATCGCGGGCAAAAGTGCTGCGTCAAAAATAATGCTGGTGTCGAACATGCCGGTCCCCTTTAGTAAGTACCTATGTCAGCTGACGTCGCAGGTCACGAGGGGTGATGTCACATCTTGGTGGACAAATTGAAACATCCCGCCTACCGATGGCGCATGACCTATCACGCTGATCTTGATGCAAAGGGGCTGCTGTGCCCCCTGCCCGTTCTGAAAGCCCGCAAGCGGCTTCAGGCGTTGGCGACAGGACAAGTTCTGCGGATGGTGGCGGATGATCCCGCAGCAATCATTGACGTGCCACATTTTTGCACTGAGGCTGGCCATGACCTGCTGGGTATCGAAGATAGCGGCGACGCGCAGATTTATTTGATCCGCAAAGCGTAATCAAAACATCATCGGACCGAAAAACTCCCTGATCAACGGTCCGGATGGCCAGTGGTTTGGTATCGCGCGACCTTGTGGCGGGGATCACAAACCGCGTCATGGGCGGCATATTTGCATATCGGGTGTCCAAAATGCAAGACGCTGCCCAAGGGGCAGCGTCACGTGGCTTGTTGATGGGTCCATCAGGATCAGCGACCCAACGACCACCAGCCTTTGCGCTTTGGCTTGCCCGCATCATGGTCAGCCACCGCAACTTCGGGCACAGGCTCTGGTGCAGCCTCTGGTGCAGGTGTCGGCTCCGGCTGCGTTTGTGCAACTGGCGCTTCGACCGCGACCTCGGCGGCTGGGGCTGCTTCTTCTGCAGCTTTCGGTTTGGCACGGCTGCGGCGCTTGGGCTTTGGTTTTTCCTCTGCCACTGGCTCCGCTTCGGCTGTTTCGTGGGCCACAGCCTCAACTGTCGACGCATCGGCAACCGGCTCTGCCTTTTTGCGAGTCCGTGTCCGTCTTTTCGGAGCGGGTTCCTCGCCAGCCATCTCTGTTGGTGCAGGTGCGGCCTCCGCTACCGCGCTCTCCTCAGAGACTTCGACAGCCTTTTTGGCACGTGTCCGGCGGCGCTTTGGCTTTTCCTCTGCGATCAGGGCATCGTCAGTGGTTTCCGGCTCGGCCTGCGCATCTGGCGCGGACTGCTCTGAGACAGTTTCAGCATCAGATGATGCGTCTGCACCGTCAGCTTGCTGATTTTCACCACCATTGGCGCCGCCCCGGCGCCGCCGACGCCGACGCCGCTTGCGCTTGGGCCGGTCCTCTGCGTCGCCATCCTCGGTCGGTTCTGCCGCTGTCGTGGTCTGGACCTGCGGCTCTTCTTCATCTTCGTCCGGCGTCTCGACGACCAGATCGTCTTCGTCGTCGTCATCCATCATGACTGTGGAGGTGACCACAGGTGCTGCATCGGGCACGACACGCGTGGCAGTCTTGAACTTTTCAATAGCAAAGTCCGGGGATACCAGCGTTGGATCACATTCGATGCGGACGGACATGCCGTAGCGCGCCTCGATGTCACCGATGTGTTCGCGTTTGCCGTTCATCAGGAAATTGGCAATGGCGATGGGCGCCTTGACCAGCGTTTCCTTGGTGCGACCGCGCACGCCTTCTTCTTCCAGCTGACGCAGGATGGCGAGGGCCACGTTGTCATCGGACCGCAACAGACCTGTGCCGTGGCAATGGGCGCACATCTGCGTTGTCGCCTCGAGCATGCCGGGGCGTAGACGCTGGCGGGACATTTCCATCAGACCAAAGCCCGAAATCCGACCCACCTGAATACGCGCGCGGTCGGTTTTCAGTTTATCCTTGAATCGCTTTTCCACGGCTGCGTTATTCTTGCGCTCGTCCATGTCGATGAAGTCGATCACAATCAAACCAGCCAGATCGCGCAGGCGCAATTGGCGGGCCACTTCGTCAGCCGCTTCCAGGTTGGTCTTGAGCGCGGTCTGCTCGATTGATCCTTCCTTGGTCGCACGGCCAGAGTTCACATCAATCGCGACAAGCGCCTCTGTGATCCCAATGACGATATAGCCGCCAGAAGGCAGTTGCACCGTCGGGTTGAACATGCCGCCAAGATAGCCTTCGACCTGATAACGGGCGAAAAGCGGCAGCTGTTCTTCGTAGAACTTAACGTTCTTGGCGTGTGACGGCATGATCATTTTCATGAAATCTTTGGCGATGCGGTAACCGCCCTCGCCTGCGACGATCACCTCGTCGATGTCCTTGGAGTAAAGATCACGGATCGAGCGTTTGATCAGGTCGCCTTCTTCGTAAATCTTGGCCGGTGCGATAGACTTCAACGTCAGTTCGCGAATTTGCTCCCACATCCGCTGCAAATATTCGTAATCGCGCTTGATCTCGGCTTTTGTGCGCTGGGACCCCGCAGTACGGATGATCAGACCTGCGCCCTCCGGCACGGTCATTTCACTGGCGATTTCCTTGAGCTTTTTGCGATCGGCAATATTGGTGATCTTGCGGCTGATACCGCCACCGCGCGCCGTATTGGGCATCAAGACGCAGTAGCGACCTGCCAGCGAAAGATATGTGGTCAGCGCAGCGCCCTTGTTGCCGCGTTCTTCCTTCACAACCTGAATAAGCAGGATTTGACGAACTTTGACAACTTCTTGAATCTTGTAACGCTTTGGGCGCGGCTTGCGGACCGGGCGCACCTCGTCGGTGTCATCCTCTTCGGCGACGCTTTCGATGCTGTCGTCTTTGTCATAAGCCTCGATCTGGGGCTGGTCGTCGTCGTCGTCGTCGTCGCCTTCGTCAGCGGCAGGCGTTTCGACAGGTGTTTCACCGACCAGCATCATGGGCGAGCTGCCCTCGTCATCATCGTCGGACAAGTCGATGGTTTCCATGCCAGCGATATCACCCGATGTATTTTCCTCGGGTGTTTCGGCATCAGTCGTGGCTATGGCATCGTTGCCTTCTGCGCCTGCGGCCTTGGACCTGGTGCGCGTGCGGCGCCGCTGGGGCTTTGGCTTTTCTTCCTCTTCATCCGCGTGCAAGCTTTCGGCATACGCCTTTTCCTCGGCGATCAGTGCTTCGCGGTCGGCGACCGGGATCTGATAGTAATCCGGGTGGATTTCCGAAAAAGCAAGGAACCCATGGCGGTTTCCGCCATAGTCAACAAACGCTGCCTGCAGCGATGGTTCGACCCGTGTTACCTTTGCAAGGTAGATGTTGCCAGCAACCTGGCGTTTAAATTGGCTTTCAAAATCAAACTCTTCGACCTTGTTGCCGTCGACCACAACAACGCGGGTTTCCTCCGCGTGGGTGGCATCTATAAGCATTTTCTTTGGCATGTTTTCCGTTCGCATGTGGCACGAGCAATGGCCCCGGCGGGGCGGCCGTCCGTGTGACATGTCTGATTAAGGCGATGTGCGCGCGGGCAGACACCGGGCCCCTTAGGGCCACTGCATCATTGCCTCTGTTTTGCGCGCGTTGCATCGCGTTTCTTCTCCGACCCCGGATCACATCCGCGGCCCATTCAAGGCCCGGTCCGTGTACGTTGTCACGGCCCAGGGCGTTCTTCTGGCTTTACAGCCAAATCAGCTACCGGAACGTCGAGGGCTACGCCGCATCTTTCACAGTAGAGAATTCTCCCGGGCGGCACCGTGCAACCAACGCACGAACACCCGTAACTCATACATAAGGGACACTTGGCACGTTGTACAAGTGGCCTCGTGCAACACGGCCCATTTCATCAATCAGACTACAGGTAATCCGACCGCTGCAACCCGTATTTCGCCATTTTCTCGTTCAGGGTCCGGCGCGGCAAACACAGCTCTTCCATGACCGATACAATCGAGCCTTTGTGGCGACGCATGGTGTTGTCGATCAACATCCGCTCAAACGCCTCGACAAATTCCTTGAGAGGCTTGCCCTCGGTTGTCATGGCAGGTTTCATTTCCTCAGTGTCCGCCATCAGCAGCGACGCAATCGACCCGCTGCCGCGCCGATTCTGCAGCACCGCGCGTTCAGCGACGTTAATCAGCTGGCGGACGTTGCCCGGCCAAGGGGCCTGCAAGAGCTGCGCCGCCTCTTGCGCGCTGACTTCGGGCGCGTCACAGCCATATTCATCGGCAAACTGTTCACCAAGGCGGGTGAAAAGTGTCAGAATGTCTTCGCCGCGCTGCCGCAGCGGCGGCACGGTGATCCGCAGGGCCGCAAGGCGATAGAACAGATCAGGGCGCAGGACGCTTTCGCAGGTCTTATCCTGCTCTTGCAAGTTGCAGATCGCCACGATCCGGGTCTCGGCGGGCGTGCCCTGATTATTGATCGCCGTCAGCAACCGCGCTTGCAAGGCATGGCTCAGCGCTTCGATATCCTCAAGCACAAGGGTGCCGCCGCGTGCCTCTTCGACCGCGGGGATCGGCTCATCGTCATGGGTGGGGCCAAAGATGCGCCGGGTCAGCGTGGCTTCGTCGAATGCCGAACAACTGAGCAGGACAAACTTCTTACTCGCACGGGCCCCGACGGCGTGCAGTGCATGGGCGACAAGGGTCTTGCCGGTCCCCGTCTCGCCCTCGATCAGGACATGGCCATCAGCTTGGCCCAGATCCAGAATATCCTCTTTGAGCCGCTCCATCGGGGCGGATTGTCCAATCAGCTTGCGAATAAGCGCGGAACCATCTGACAGTTCCTTGCGCAGCGCGCGGTTATCCAACGTCAGGCGGCGCGCCTGCGTGGCCTTTTTGGCCAGTTCGGTCATCCGGTCCGGGTTGAATGGTTTTTCCAGAAAATCAAACGCACCGATGCGCATCGCCTCGACGGCCATCGGCACATCGCCATGACCGGTAATCATAATTACCGGCAGGAAACTGTCGACGCCCTTCAGCTTTTTGAGGAACTGCATACCGTCCATGCCCGGCATTTTGATGTCGCTGACAACAATCCCCGGAAAGTCCGCCCCTAACACCTTGAGCGCATCTTCGGCAGAAGCATAGGTTTCGGTGTCGAAACCAGACAGCGCCAACCATTGGCTAATTGACTGACGCATGTCTTTTTCATCGTCAACGATTGCGATTTTCATAGCCTTGCTCATTGTCGTCGTCCTTACTCTGCCGCAGCAGCGTCTTGTTTCATTCGCGGCAATTGCACTTCAAAGATGGCACCACCCCCGGCCGCATGGCGCGCGGTCAGGCGTCCACCCAAATCGTTCACGATCCCCGATGATATCGCAAGCCCAAGACCCACACCATCACCCGGCTGCTTGGTCGTGTAAAACGGCTCGAACAATTCATCGAGGTCTTCGATCCCTTCGCCGTTGTCGCGCACCTGCAGGCTGATCGTGTCACCAGCAGCGAGCAAGATTTCGATCATGGGATTGTCCACGCCTTTGGTCGCATCCAACGCATTGCGCAGCAGGTTGATGATGACCTGTTCCAGACGCAACCTGTCGCCAAACATCATCACCGGTTCGTTTGGCAAGGTGCGAATGATATTGACCGCGCGCGTTTTCAACTGCGGCTCCATCATGGACAGCGCGGAGGACACGGCGGCCCGTGTATCAACGGGTTCAAAGGCATCGGCACCCTTGCGGGCGTATGATTTCAGTTGCCGGGTAATGGCCCCCATCCGTTCCAGCAAATCATCAATACGCTGAAACGACGACAGCGCTTCTTCGGGGCGTTTGCGTTGCAGCAACAGTCGGGCTCCGGCGAGATAGGTTTTCATCGCGGCCAATGGTTGATTCAACTCGTGACTGACAGCGGCTGACATCTCGCCCAAGGCTGCCAATTTCGATGATTGCGCGATCGTTTGCTCGGCCACTTCCAGAGTCTTTTCGACCTTTTCGCGCTCGGCGATTTCCCGCTGCAAGCGCCTGTTCAAGGCGCGCAATTCGGCGGATTCGCGCTGAAAAAATACCAGACGAGACGCGGCCTTGCGTGATGTGAGCCAAAACAGCCCCGCCAGAAGAATGGCGAATCCCATGACTTCGATTGCCAGAACGCCGTTAACCTTTTCGCGGACCGACGAATACGTGGTAAAGCTGACCATGCGCCACCCCTGATGCGGCACGCGGGCCTCGCGGCGCATTACCGCTTCGCCGCGCAAATATGCGTCGGCAGGCAGGGCAGCCCAGCCTTGTGTTGCCCGCAGCGCGCGCTCAATCGCGGATGGTGCGGATTGGCGTTGAAGCGCCTCATTCTCTTTGAGACCGCGCCAACGCGGCTCAGTTGCCATGATGATCGTGCCTTCGCTATCGGTCACGATCACGGCGTCTGACACGCCAGCCCAGCCGCGTTCCAGCCGGGGCACATCGACCTCGACCGTGATCACACCCAACATCTGACCCGCAGATTCGATCTTGCGCGAATAAACGAAATCAAAGGCCCCGCTCTCGTCGCGAAAGGTGCTGTAGATCGTCTGATTGTTGCGTTGTGCATTCACGAAATACGGCGCGGCACGGTGACTTTCGCCCAACCTGTTGCGGTCAGTCGCCGCCACAGACCGCCCGTCGCGGTCCAGCAGCATCAGCGACGCTGCGCCGATCTCATCTACAAATGATAATAGCAGTGCCGTCGAGAGCGAATAATCGTTATCTTCCAGCGCTTTTATCAAATCCGGATCACGCGCCAACAGTTGCGGCACGACGGAATTACGCTGTAGCTCACTCATCAAGTTGGTGATGTAAAGCGCTAGACGCACTTCGGAACGATTGCGAATTGTGTCGGTAAAGCGCTGCGTCAGGAAATGATTACTGACGTAGATCACGATCACCGCAAACAGACAGATCGCAAGAATGGCAAGGCGCAGATACCATCTGCCCCGGCTTTTCGTTCCCATCTTGTCGCGCGCAACTGTCATAGGCCTAGCTTAGGCTCGGGCACAACGTCGGACAAGCCAACAAGATCAGCTAAGCGCCAGTTGCCCAACAAGCCCGCGAAAGAGCGCCCGCCCGTCGGTGCCACCGTGACCGGCATCCACGGCTCGTTCGGGATGGGGCATCATCCCCAGAACCCGTCGGTTTGCAGACACGACACCGGCAATATCGGCAACCGACCCGTTCGGGTTCGTCACATACCGAAATGCAACCCGGTCCTCGGCTTCAAGCAGTGCCAGCGTGTCAGGGTCGACTGTGTAATTTCCGTCATGATGCGCGACCGGCAAGCGAATGATATCGCCTGCATTGTAGCCTTCGGTAAACGCAGTGTCTGAAGTTTCCACTTTGAGATCAACGGTCTTGCAGATGAACTTAAGATTTGAGTTGCGCATCAGCGCGCCGGGCAAAAGCCCGGTTTCGGTCAGTACCTGAAAGCCGTTGCAGACGCCCAGCACATAACCACCCCGGTCGGCATGGGCCACGACAGCCTTGCAGATCGGCGATTTTGCGGCGATTGCACCGCAGCGCAGATAGTCACCGAACGAGAAACCGCCGGGGATCGCCACAAGGTCGACGCCATCGGGCAATGCCGCGTCTTTGTGCCAGACCATACTGACATCAGCGCCAGCCGCCGCAAGCGCCACGGCCATGTCGCGGTCACAGTTCGATCCGGGGAAAACGATGACAGCGGCGCGCATTATAGAACCTCGACCCGGTAGCTTTCGATCACCGTATTGGCGAGCAGTTTGTCGCACATGTCGTTGATCGTCGATTCGGACGTTCCATCCGCCAGATCCAGTTCGATCACCTTACCCTGACGGACGCCGGCAACGCCCTCAAATCCCAACGAACCAAGAGCGTGGCGCACGGCCTCGCCCTGTGGGTCCAAAACCCCGTTTTTCAGCATCACATGCACACGAGCCTTCATTTCAGCGCCTCTTTCTTCGTCATCTGGCCAAATACAGTCAAAATTTGGCGTTAGTTTATCAGTGTTGGTTTTGGCCGATGCGTCACATTCGACGGCATCACACCAAGGCGCTTTGCCACTTCTGTATAGGCATCTGTCAAATTGCCCAGATCGCGGCGGAACACGTCCTTGTCCAGCTTGCGACCGGTTTCGATATCCCACAAACGGCAGCTGTCCGGGCTAATCTCATCGGCAAGCATCAGGCGCGGGAATTCATTGTCCCAAACGCGGCCAACTTCAATTTTGAAATCAACAAGCTTGATGCCCACGCCATACATCACACCGGACATCCAGTCGTTCACACGCAACGCAAGGCTGACGATATCATCCATGTCCTGCTGCGACGCCCAGCCAAAAGCGATGATGTATTCCTCGGGCACCAGCGGATCACCCAGCGCATCGTCCTTGTACGAAAACTCGACAATCGGGCGCGGCAACGGCGTGCCCTCTTCCATGCCCAGACGCTTGGCCATGGAACCGGCAGCAAAGTTGCGCACAATGACCTCGAGCGGAATAATCTCGACTTGGCGGATCAATTGCTCGCGCATGTTCAGACGTTTGATGAAATGCGTGGGGACGCCGATCTGGGTTAAACCAGTCATGAAAAACTCGGACAGGCGGTTGTTCAACACGCCCTTGCCTTCGATCACGGCCTTCTTTTCAGCATTGAATGCCGTCGCATCATCCTTGAAATACTGGACCAGCGTACCCGGTTCAGGACCTTCATACAGGATCTTTGCCTTGCCTTCGTAAATTTTTTTACGGCGTGCCATGATCACCCCTTAACCCATGCGCAAACCCGCCCTGGGCTGCGTCACATGCGGGTCATAGTGCAAGCCCCCCTTGCGGGCAAGGACTAGCGAAGGCATATCATGTATAACGATACAGCAAACCACGAGGTCCGCCCATGAATACCTTTACAGACCGCGAACATGCCTTCGAAGCAAAATTCGCACATGACGCCGATATGCAGTTCCGCGCCGAGGCGCGACGCAACAAATTGCTGGGCCTTTGGGCCGCGGCATTGCTGGGTAAAAGCGACGCTGATGCCGCAGCATATGCCGCAGAGGTCGTAAAAGCCGACATGGACGAACCCGGCGAAGAAGACGTCTACCGCAAGGTTTCGGGTGATCTGGGCGACAAAGCAGACGAAATCACGATCCGCACGCAGATGGCGACCCTGATGGCAGAGGCGAAGTCGCAATTGCTCAACGAAGTCTGATTAGCCATAATTTTTCAATATTTTAACGGCGTCTCAGTACCTCTGGGACGCCGTTATGCTTGGCCCGGCAACGGGTTTCTAACCGGCAGTTCACACCACGCTATTAGCAGGGTCGTGACCTATGCCGGAGTTATCGTGATCTATCCGTTTTCCAGCCGTTCACGTCCCTCATTCGGGCCATCGTTTCAGCGCAGTCTGCCGGTTGCGGTCGTGTTGATTTGCGGCTCGCTGCTGTGGCAACGCGTCACGCTCATGGACATCGGAACAGCGATGACACAGGTGACCGCATGTGGCGATCTCGCCTTTGCAGGTGCGTTGGCCGCTCATGTGATCGCGCGCGGTGTGGGTCTGATTTCGAATACGTCCGGCGGTTGCGGGGGCGACGCAGGCCCCGCGCACGGCCACCGACGGACCGGCGACATGGGTGGCCACCTGTGGCTGATCGGTAGTTTGCCATTGGTCTGCACAACGCTGGGGCCGGTGCCGCGTTTGGCGATGGGTCCCGTGAGATCAGCGTACTTCGCAAGTATTCCTTGCTGCGCGGCAAAATTCCCGCACTTTACAACTGTGATCGGCGCATGGCCAAACAGGCGCGTGCGGCTGACTGGTACGTCAAACGCACCTCTCTGGATTGCACGCGATCATGCGGCGCCAACGCGGGGTGGTTTTTGGAGTTCAGGATTGGTGATCGCTGTCGCCATCCACCGCCCGATCACGAATGCACCCTGCACATTGGCGCAAATGTTGAAAACATTCGGCCGAAAGCCCGCGAAAAAGCGCTTTGCAATTGAAGTCAACGGCCAGACATGAGATGCGAATGACAGCAAAATCCGGGGCCAGTTCAGATCATGACAAACGCACTTTCCACGCTTCTTGAAACCCGCGACTGGCTGATGGCCGATGGCGCGACGGGGACTAATCTGTTCAACATGGGGCTGATGTCCGGTGATGCGCCTGAAATGTGGAATGTGGAAGAAACGGCAAAGATTACAGCGCTTTACAAGGGTGCAGCCGATGCCGGCAGTGATATTTTCCTGACCAATAGCTTTGGCGCCAACGCATCGCGGCTTAAGCTACATGGGGCGCAAGGCCGTGTGCATGAACTGAACAAAGCGGCCGCCGAGCTGGGCCGCGAGGTTGCCGATGCGTCGGGCCGGACGGTTGTCGTGGCAGGATCGGTCGGGCCTACCGGCGAAATCATGTCACCAATGGGGACCCTGACGCATGCACGCGCGGTCGAGATGTTTCACGAACAAGCCGAAGGGCTCAAGGCTGGTGGCGCCGATGTCTTATGGGTCGAAACCATCAGCGCGGCAGAGGAATTTCGCGCGGCGGCCGAGGCATTTGCCCTGGCGGATATGCCTTGGTGTGGCACGATGAGTTTCGACACCGCAGGCCGTACAATGATGGGTTTGACGTCGGCTGAGATGGTCAAGACGGTGACTAAGATCGCCAACCAACCCATTGCTTTTGGGGCAAATTGTGGCGTTGGGGCCTCTGATTTGCTGCGCACTGTCCTGGGCTTTGCCGCCGCCGGTCCAACGGCCCCGATCATCGCCAAAGGCAACGCTGGCATTCCGAAATATCACGATGGCCACATCCATTACGATGGCACCCCCGAGCTGATGGCGGACTACGCCGTGCTGGCCCGCGATTGCGGTGCCACAATTATTGGCGGTTGCTGCGGGACCACGCCGGAACACCTGCGCGCGATGCGCGACGCACTGGAAACCCGGCCAAAGGGCCCGCGTCCGACGTTGGACGCGATCACCGAAGTGCTGGGTGGATTTTCGTCGGCGTCGGACGGGACTGATGGCGCGGGACCGGTGGCCGCGCCGCGCCGGGGCCGCCGCCGCCGGCCCTGACAAGTTAACGCACCGCGCATGGGCGTGCGGCGTGATCGGCTGAGCGACGGTTAACGCCCATAAAAATGGGCGTTTCGCGGTGACATCTTGGGTAAAGAGCACGTACAGAAGCTGTATGTACGTCTTTACGCGGGCGGCCCGATGAACGCCGCGTGCGCGAAGACAGATGAATATCCACTAAGGTTTAGAGAAACGAAAGCTGATCGCCGCGCTGCGGTGGCCGGGAAAACAGGTCTGTGCGCAAGGCGGGCAAAGATCGGTCGAGCCCCAATTTGCGCGTAGCTAGTTTGAACCGCTGCTGGATCATCGCGGCCCACGGCCCCTGCCCGACCATCCGCGTGCCAAAATGCGGATCGTAATCTTGGCCGCCGTGCAATTCGCGCACCCGGCCCATCACGCGGGCAGCACGGTCAGGGTAGGCCGCCTGCAACCAGTCGCGAAACAGCACCGAAACCTCGCGCGGCAAGCGCAGCACGATCGAGGACGCGGCAACCGCGCCTGCGGCATGGGCTGCGGTCAGAATCGCCTCGAGCTCGTGATCGGTCAGCGCGGGCACCACGGGCGCGACCATGACACGAACCGGGATACCCGCATCGGTCAGGCGCCGGATCGTGCGCAGGCGGGCGGCGGGCGACGGGACCCGCGGCTCCATCGCGCGGGAGGTTTTCGGGTCAAGCGTGGTGATTGACACGCCCACGCGCACAAGCCCTCTGGCCGCCATATCACCGAGGATATCGGTATCGCGTTCGATCAAGGTCCCCTTGGTGACGATGGCGACGGGGTGATTGAAGTCGCGCAGCACCGCAAGAATGGCGCGCATGATTTCGCGTGTCTTTTCGATCGGTTGATAGGGGTCGGTGTTGGTGCCGATGGCAATGGTAGCGGGGATGTAGCGGGGGTTTGACAGTTCCTTGCGCAGCAGCGCAGGTGCGTTGGGACGCGCGACAAGCTGGGTTTCGAAATCAAGCCCCGGCGACAGGCCCAGATATGCGTGGCTGGGCCGGGCAAAGCAGTAGATGCAGCCATGTTCACAGCCACGGTAGGGATTGATCGTGCGGTCAAAGGACAAATCGGGCGATTTGTTGCGGCTGATCACGGTGCGCGCGATCTCGTCCCGGACGTGGGTGCGCAGGACGGGCAAATCAGGGTCCTGATACCAGCCATCGTCAACCGCCTGCGCGGAAAACCGATCAAACCGGACCTGCGGGTTCGATGTGGCAGCCCGCCCCGGCGTGCGGTGGTTTTTTTGCGTCAGATCGTTGCCCATGCGCAATATTAGAACATACCATGAACACTAGCAAGCACGGGTCGGTCCCAATGGCGCGAATGTCGCAATTCATCGGGTGGCCAAATCAATAAAGGCGCATTAGGTAATAACAAACGCATAGAGGTGCAAAATGTCCGACGAAGACCATGACATCATCCTGTCCGAACTGAATGACGAAGATCTGGTCGCACAAATGTTCGACGACCTTTATGACGGCATGAAGGAAGAGATCGAAGAGGGTGTGAACATCCTGATCGCGCGCGGTTGGCCGCCTTACCGGGTTCTGACCGAGGCTCTTGTCGGGGGGATGACCATTGTCGGGCATGACTTCCGCGACGGTATCTTGTTTGTGCCAGAGGTATTGCTGGCCGCCAATGCGATGAAGGGTGGCATGTTCATTCTGAAGCCGTTGCTGATTGCGACCGGCGCACCGCGTGTGGGCAAGATGGTGATCGGCACCGTCAAAGGCGACATTCATGACATCGGCAAGAACCTTGTGGGGATGATGATGGAAGGCGCCGGGTTCGAGGTGGTCGATCTGGGGATCAACAATGCCGTGGACGCGTATATTGACGCGCTTTTGGCGGAGGATGCCGATATTCTGGGAATGTCGGCCCTGCTGACCACGACGATGCCTTATATGAAGGTCGTGATCGACACGATGATCGAAAAGGGCATTCGCGATGATTATATCGTGATGGTCGGTGGCGCCCCGTTGAACGAAGAATTCGGCAAGGCGATTGGCGCCGATGCCTATTGCCGCGATGCAGCGGTTGCGGTGGAAACGGCCAAGACGCTGATTGCGCGCAAGCACAATCAGGGGGCGGCGCACGCCTGATACCCCCGCGTGTCAGGCGGTGGCGCTGTTTTTGAGTTTCAAAAGGAGACGGCTATGCCGCTTGATAAACTTGTTCTTATTCTGGTCTGTGTCATTGCCGCCGCAGGCGTTACCATTTGGCTGGCGATGACGCTGGCGGTGACGTCGCAACTGCCCACATTTGCGGGTGCCGCCGTGCTGAGTGTGGCAGCTCTCTGTGCTTATGTGGCTTGGCGGGTGATTTCGGAGCGGGTCAACAACAAGGATGACGACCATTATGACAGCTTCAGGAACTGACCTGCTGATCTGCACCACCGAGGCCGTGGCGGGCCGTGAGGTTTTGCAGACCTTGGGTCTTGTGCGCGGGGCCACGGTACGGGCCAAGCATATCGGCACGGATATTGTGGCCAGCCTGCGCAATTTGGTCGGTGGCGAAATGACCGGATATTCGTCGCTGTTGGCGGGCGCACGCGAACAGGCGCTGGACCGGATGATCGACGAGGCGCGCGGCCTTGGCGCCAATGCCGTGATCGGGTTTCGGATGGAAACATCGGCCATCATGAATGGTGCGTCCGAAATCGTGGCCTATGGCACGGCCGTAAGGCTGTCGTGACCAGTGATACGGCATTAACGACGCAGGGGCTGGCAGCCAAGGGCGCCGGGTCTGTTTTATTGATTGCCTGCGGGGCGTTGGCGCGCGAAATTCTGGCGCTGAAGGCGGCAAACCGATGGGATCATCTGGACCTGCAGTGCCTGCCTGCGATCTTGCACAACAGCCCCGCGCGTATTGTTCCCGCCGTGCGGGACGCCGTCGCAAAGCACCGCGATGCCTATGATGATATTTTTGTGGTCTATGCCGATTGCGGCACGGGCGGGTTGTTGCAGGCTGCCTGTGCGCAGATGGGCGTGCAGATGGTGGCCGGGCCGCACTGCTATGCGTTCTTTGAAGGGGTTGATGCCTTCGCGGCCCGCGACGAGATCACGGCGTTTTATCTGACGGATTTTCTGGTTCGCCAGTTTGATGCCTTTGTCTGGGGGCCGCTGGGGTTGGACCGTCACCCAGAACTGCGGGATATGTATTTCGGCAATTATGAAAAGCTGGTCTATCAGGCGCAGACCGATGATGCGGACCTGACGGCAAAGGCACGCGATTGCGCGGCGCGCCTGGGGCTGGCATTCGAGCGGCGCTTTACCGGCTATGGCGAACTGGAAACGGCGCTGGCGACCGTTTAGGCAGCGGCGGCGGCGGTCTGCTGAATGCGTTCAACCATGGCGCGCAGGCCGTTCGAGCGTTGGGCCGACAGATGATCGTTCAGGCCAAGACGGCCAAGTTCGGCAGCTGCATCAATTTTCCCGATGTCACCAACGGGTTGATTGTTGTAGAGCGCGACCAGAACCGCGATCAGACCGCGCACGATCATCGCATCGCTATCACCGTGAAAGGTGAACATGCCGCTGCGGATTTGCGGCACGAGCCAGACCTGGCTTGCACAGCCATTCACCTTGGTCGCAGGCACGCGCAGCGCGTCCTCGAGCGGGTCCATCGCCTTGCCCATGTCGATCACATGACGATAGCGGTCTTCCCAATCGTCAAGGAATTCAAAGGTTTCGACAAGTTCTTCGAAATCAGGGTTTGCCATATCTGCGCCTTTTGTTGCGCAACATGATGTAGGGCCGACAGGCCGTGACGTCCACCTTAAAGGGCAACAATCACAACCTTCTGGCCCTTCACGGCCAAGCCGACCTGCCCTTCGCAAAGCAACAGCGCGTCTTTGCCGAACACCTCGCGGCGCCACCCCGTGAGCGCGGGTACATCGCGTTCCCCGGCGGCCAGCGCATCGAGATCCGCAGATGAGGCGATAAGTTTCTGCGCCACACCTTCGTTGTCGGTCGTCGCCTTGAGCAGCACACGCAGCAAATCGGCAAGTGCTGGGTTCACCTGCAGCTTGATCATGGATTTGTCGGGCTTTGGCAGTTGATCGGCCGGCAATGCCAAACCGGCCTTCACGCTGTCGATGATGCCTTGGGCGATTTCGCCCTTGCGGGCCTCGCGGAGCAACAACCGGGAGCGGCCCAAGTCCTGTTCGTTTTGCGGTTTGGTCGAGGCAATTTCAACCAGCGCGTCATCCTTGTAGACCCGGCTGCGCGGTACATCGCGTGTCTGCGCATAGGTTTCGCGAAAGCGCGCCAGTTCCCGCACGATGGCAAGAAACCGCCCCGTTTGGGTCCGGGTTTTCACCCGTTTCCATGCATCGGCTGGATCGGATTGGTAGGTGGCGGGGTCCTTGAGCACGGCCATTTCCTCGGCCACCCATTTCTTGCGACCGGATTTGTCCAGACGGGCCGACAGGTATTCATAAACGTCCCGCAGGTGCGTCACATCGGCAAGCGCATAGGTCATCTGCGCGTCGGTGAGGGGTCGGCGTGACCAATCGGTAAAGCGGGACGATTTATCGACCTCGGCCTTGACGATTTTACGCACGAGCGTTTCGTAGCCGACCTGTTCGCCAAAGCCGCAGACCATCGCAGCGACCTGGGTATCAAACAGGGGTTCGGGGATCACGCCCGCATCGACGTGAAAAATTTCAAGGTCCTGGCGCGCGGCATGGAACACTTTGACGACGCCGACATCGCGAAACAGGTCATAGAGCGGTTCAAGCGACAGGCCGTCGGCCAAAGGATCGACCAGCACGGCATCTTCGCCAGCGTCGTCTTGATAGGCCAGCTGCACCAGACACAGCTTGGAATAATAGGTTCGTTCGCGCAGAAATTCAGTATCGACAGTGACGTAGGGGCGTTTCGCAGCTTCTACACAAAATGCGGCCAGGGCATCGGTCGTGGTGATTTTTTTCATTATTATTCCGTTGGTCTTGGCGGGGTCCGCACCCAATCGCTGGTCATTGATAGGCGATCAGTTCCGCGAATGGAAGACAAACGGTTGCTTAAATCGCAGGCAGTGTCACCGGGCTGCGATCACCCCCAGCATAGCGGCGCAGGACCGCCGGATAAAGCGCGTGTTCCAGCGGCAAGAGGCGTGCGGCCAGCGTTTCGGCGGTGTCATCGGGCGTGATTGTCAGCCGTGCCTGACCAAGGATCGGGCCGCCGTCCAGTTCGGCTGTCACCTCGTGGACGCTGCAGCCGTGTTCGGTATCGCCTGCGGCAAGGGCCCGCGCGTGCGTGTGCAACCCTTTGTATTTGGGCAGCAGGGAGGGATGGATATTCAGCATCCGCCCGGCCCATTTCCCGGTGAATTCCGGTGTCAGAATCCGCATGAAACCCGCAAGGCAGATGATATCGGGCCTGACGTTTTCAAGCGCCCGTTGCAGCGCGGCCTCGAACCCGGCGCGATCTGTACCAAAGGGTTTGTGATCGACGAAAAATGTCGGGACCCCCAGTTCACGCGCCTTGGCCAATCCGCCTGCGTGCGGGTCATTCGACATGACCAGAACGGGCCGCGCGGGGTGGTCGCCGGTCATGGAATTGACCAGCGCCACCATATTGGAGCCGCCGCCCGAGATCAGTATCGCAACCCGTTTCGTCAAAGCAGGCGACCACTGTATTGGACGCCCGCGCCAGAGGTCACTGTGCCCAGTTGGTACACGGTTTCACCCGCATCGGTGAGCTGTGTTGTCAGCGCTGCGGCTTCGCCCGCAGCGACGGACAGCACCATGCCGATGCCAGCGTTAAAGGTTTTCAGCAACTCGGTTTCGGCCATGCCGCCGGTTTCGGCCAACCAGCGAAACACCGGTGGCAAGGTCCATGCGGTCAGGTCGATCTGCGCGCCAAGCCCATCGGGCAAGACACGCGGCAGGTTTTCCGTGAGGCCGCCCCCGGTAATATGCGCCAGCGCATGCACGCCCCCTGCCCTGACCGCAGCCAGCGCCGGTTTCACGTAAAGCCGCGTCGGTGCCAGCAGCGCCGCGCCAAGTGTATCATCCGCAAAGGGCGCCGCGTCGGCCCAGGATAACCCCGACAATTCAACAACGCGCCGCACCAGCGAATAGCCGTTGGAATGCACACCGTCAGACGCCAGACCCAACAGCACATCGCCTTCGGCCACATCCGCAGGCAGGTCCGCGCCGCGTTCCATCGCCCCCACCGCAAACCCGGCCAGATCAAAATCACCGGCGTGATACATCCCCGGCATTTCAGCCGTTTCACCACCGATCAGCGCACAGCCGGACGCCGCGCAACCGGCAGCGATACCTTCGATGATCCGTGTCGCCTGATCCAGCTCGAGCTTTCCCGTGGCGAAATAATCGAGGAAAAACAATGGCTCTGCACCTTGGCACACCAGATCGTTGACGCACATCGCCACCAGATCAATACCGATGGTGTCCACGTTGCCGGTGTCGATGGCGATCCGCAGCTTGGTGCCGACGCCATCGGTGGCTGCGACCAGGATCGGGTCGGTGTAACCCGCCGCCTTCAGATCGAACAGCGCGCCAAAGCCACCAAGCCCGGCCATCACACCGGGGCGCGTGGTCCGTTTGGCGGCAGGTTTGATCCGTTCAACCAGCGTATTTCCAGCGTCGATATCAACCCCGGCATCTGCATAGGTCAGGCCATTTTTTATCATCGGGACACCCCATCTGTCAGTTGGAAATGGCGATAGCGGATGCATCGGCGCGACGCAACGGCATGCGCGCCGGTCGAGTCAAATAAAGTCAATTCTGTTGAGGCTATGTTAATATTTGCAGCGCATGAAGGGGATGAGAAGAAAGCGCCCTCCTCACGTTCTTTCGGGTCTCGCTGGTCTTTGGGGCGGTCGGCGTGTGGTTATCGGTTCACCGCAAACGTCGCCGCCTTATTTCCTATCATTCGATCTTGACCCGCCCCGCAGGTCTGATACCTGAGTAAACGTGGAGGGCCTGTAGCTCAACTGGTTAGAGCAGAGCGCTCATAACGCTTTGGTTGGGGGTTCGAGTCCCTCCGGGCCTACCAAACTCTTTGCGCATCGTGTGCCAATTGGGCATAAGTGTGCAAATCGTAGTCACTTGGTGCAAATGACTGTCAAGAGGTTTCATGTCGCCGTGGGGTGCCAATGGATTTTTTTTCGCATAACGCATTGGTTGTAAGAGGAACTTTCCAGCGCATAACAAGGAAGCTGCACTTCATTGATGGCGCAGCTGACGTCGGGCATCCAAACGCCGTCTTTTGGACAAGAGACGGCGTTTGCGCGTGACTGGACTTGTCACGCTTACGTTCCGGTCTCTCAACTCATTTACGCAGCCTTTCGTTCGAAGGCCAAGGGGCTTTTGCCACCTAGCGATGAGTGACGGCGGCGTGGATTATAAAATCCGTTGATATACTG
>Ga0208544_10000548_pt1 | contig 29306 bp, 31 predicted proteins | sample DEB08_DNA_9_FD_184526 | JGI IMG/M metagenome (GOLD analysis project Ga0208544, IMG submission 184526) | Aqueous microbial communities from the Delaware River and Bay under freshwater to marine salinity gradient to study organic matter... | ecosystem: Environmental > Aquatic > Marine > Coastal ... | reverse complement strand
GATGAGATTAATGGCCTTCTGCCACTTAATCAAAGCCCCCGCATAGGCATCTAACCGAGCCAGTGTTTCACGTGAAACATTCTGAGTAATCGTCGCGCGGGCCTCTTCCTCGGTCATGCCGAACGACGCTCGATCTGACGAAGGCGCGTCAGAATAAGCGCCAACGCGGCAGGTGTCATGCCATCAATCCGCCCGGCTTGCGCCAGCGTGCTAGGTCGGACCCGGCTCAGCTTCATCCGCAACTCATTCGAAAGCCCGCCAATCTCATCATAGCCAAAGTTAGCGGGTATCCCCTGCCCCTCATCACGCTTGAGTGCGGCGACATCCGCGCTCTGACGATCAATGTAGTGCACGTAAAGCGCCTCGCGCTCCAGCTGACGACCAGTTTCGGCATCCAATTCAGCAAGCTGCGGCCAAATCGGAACCAGATCCGCAAGGCCGATATCGGGAAACGCGAGGAAGTCCAAAGCGGTCCGGCGCACACCATCTTGACTAACCTTAAGCCCATGCGACGCAGCCTCGTTCGGACTCATCACCAGGTGGCACAAGTCAGCCTTTCCAGCCTCCAAGCGCTGCATCTTGGTCGCAAAAGCCTCCCGGCGCTGATCCGTTATAACCCCAATTGCATCCGCTTTGGGTGTAAGTCGCTGGTCTGCATTGTCCGCTCGCAAGGTCAGTCGATATTCGGCGCGCGATGTGAACATCCGATATGGCTCGGTGACGCCCCGCGTCACCAGATCATCAACCATTACGCCAATATAAGCCTCATCACGCCCGAACCGGACCGGCTCAGATCCGATTGCGCTACATGCGGCGTTCAAACCTGCCACCAGACCTTGGGCCGCTGCCTCCTCGTATCCGGTGGTTCCGTTGATCTGCCCAGCCAAGTAAAGCCCCGGCACATCGGTTACCTCAAGGGTATCTGACAGGGACTGTGGATCCACGTAATCATATTCAATCGCATACCCCGGCTGGAGGATGACGGCATTTTCAAGCCCCTTGATTGTGCGGACGTAGTCGTTCTGCACATCCTCCGGCAAAGAGGTCGAAATACCGTTCGGATAGATCGTGTCGTCATCCAGCCCCTCGGGCTCAAGAAAAATCTGGTGCGATGACTTGTCGGCAAATCGCACGACCTTATCCTCGATCGACGGGCAATACCGGGGGCCGACACCACTGATATGGCCCCCATACATGGCTGATCGTTCCAGATTATCGCGAATGATCTGATGCGTCGCCTCAGAGGTATGCGTTATTCCACAAGCTATTTGGCGCGCGCCCGGCTTGGTTGAGAGGAACGAGAACAACGACGGGTCATCATCGGCCGGCTGCATGTCAAGATTTGACCAGTCTATTGAAGCGGCGCTTAACCGTGGCGGCGTCCCAGTCTTCAATCGCCCCAGCGGAAGGTCAAAAGCGGCCAACCGCTGTGCAAGACGCACTGATGGTTTATCCCCCATCCGGCCACCGGGTATTTGCCGGTCTCCGATGTGGATGACACCGTTGAGAAATGTTCCGGTCGTGAGGACAACCGCCCGCGCCGTCACTGCCGCGCCATCAACAAGCATTACGCCAGAAACAGAGCCCTGAGCGATCAGCAAATCAGCAACTTCGCCTTCCATGATCGAAAGGTTGGGTTGTTCTTTCAGCAGTTCCTGAATGGCAGCCTTGTACAGCTTGCGATCGGATTGCGTTCGTGGCCCTTGGACCGCCGGACCCTTTCGGCGGTTCAGAAGACGAAACTGAATACCGGACCTGTCGGCAGCCAGCCCCATAATACCGCCCATCGCGTCGATTTCCCGAACAAGATGGCCCTTCCCCAACCCGCCAATGGCAGGATTGCAGGACATGACGCCAATTCCATTTCGGTTAAGCGTGATAAGCGCGGTCTTTGCCCCCGCGCGCGCCGCGACGTGGGCCGCCTCGGCACCCGCGTGGCCACCACCAATCACGACAACATCAAAATCCGGATGTTTCACGTGAAACACTCCTATTTGCCAAGACAGAAGCGTGAGAATATCTCACCCAACACGTCTTCTACATCCAACCGCCCCATCAAGACGTCCAAAGCCCGCACCGCCGCCCGCATATTCTCCGCAGCAAGCTCCACCCGCTCTGGTCCAGCTTCTACCTCAACCAAAGCGGATTCCAAAGCCCCCATCGCGGCCTTCATTGCAGAGCGATGGCGCTCAGAAATCGCTACGCCGACGCCTGCAACGCGCCGGGACAAGATCGCATGGATCTCGCCCAGAACCCGTTCAACACCCGCCCCGGTCTTCCCGGAAATGCCCCTGCCCTCAGCATGCGCATCATCATCTTTGCCAACGCGGACGATGTCATCGCTTTGGATTTCAACAACCGGCTTGTCTTCAGTGGTTTCCAGCAAAAACAATCGTATGTCAGCTGACTGAGCACGTTGGATCGCGCGATCAACTCCGATCCGCTCGATCTCATCATCTGTTTCTCGCATCCCCGCAGTGTCAAGGAATACCACAGGGACCCCCTGCAGGTTCAGTTGAACCTCAATTACATCCCGCGTGGTCCCCGCGAGCGATGAAACGATGGCTGCATCACGTCCAGCAATATGGTTGAGGAGTGTAGACTTACCCACGTTCGGCGCCCCAATGATCGCAACCTCAAACCCATCCCTGACCCGTTCGGCAGCGAAACTGCCTGCAACTTCGCGCCGGATATCTGTGGTCACACCAATGATCAGGCCAACAACCTCAGGCACGACATCAACGGGGACCTCCTCATCTGCGAAGTCAATCGTCACCTCCAGCAAAGCGAGGGCGCGGAGCAAATCGGCGCGCCAACGCTCCGTCACTTCGGTCAAGGCCCCGGCAAAAACGCGCTGCGCTTGCTTTCTCTGTGCCTCGGTTTCCGCCTCGATCAGATCGCCTAAGCCCTCCAGCTGCGCCAGGTCCATGCGGTTATTCATCAATGCGCGTCGTGAAAATTCACCCGGCTCAGCCATTCGGGCCAATCCGGTTTCGCTAATCGCCGCCAGCATTGCTGTCATAATCGCAGAACTGCCGTGACATTGCAGTTCCACCACATCTTCCCCCGTGAAGCTGTGGGGCGCTGCAAACGAAAGCACCAAACCGGAGTCCAGCACCTCTCCTTGGGCATTTCGAAACGACCGAAGCGCAAACCTACCGGGTTCTGGCACCGTGCCGACCACAAGTTTAGCCGCAGCAAACGCATCAGGCCCGGATATCCGGATCACAGCAACGCCCGCTTTTCCCGCCGCAGTTGCCTGGGCGAAGATCGTGGTCATCTCGATACCCTCCGGTATACGATCAGGTGTTCATGGAATCGAAGAATTCCGCGTTGGATTTGGTCTGCTTGAGCTTCGACAAAAGGAACTCGACCGCATCAGTCGTCCCCATTGGGTTCAGGATACGCCGCAAGACAAACATCTTCTGGAGGTCTCCCTTGTCGACCAACAGATCCTCTTTCCGCGTTCCGGACTTGAGGATATCCATCGCGGGATAAACCCGTTTGTCGGCTATCTTGCGGTCCAGAACGATCTCAGAGTTACCAGTACCCTTGAATTCTTCGAAGATCACTTCGTCCATCCGGCTACCTGTATCAATCAAGGCCGTGGCGATAATGGTCAGAGACCCGCCTTCTTCGATGTTACGCGCCGCACCAAAGAACCTTTTTGGCCGTTGAAGTGCGTTCGCATCAACACCGCCGGTCAAAACCTTGCCAGACGATGGAACAACCGTGTTGAACGCGCGACCAAGGCGCGTGATCGAATCCAGCAAAATAACTACGTCACGCTTATGCTCAACAAGCCGTTTTGCCTTCTCGATAACCATCTCGGCAACGGCGACGTGACGGGTTGCGGGTTCGTCAAAGGTTGAAGAAACCACCTCCCCCTTCACGGAACGCTGCATATCCGTGACCTCCTCGGGCCGCTCGTCAATCAGCAGCACGATCAGATAGCATTCCGGATGGTTTTTCTCGATCGAGTTAGCGATGTTCTGCAAAAGAACCGTTTTACCCGTACGCGGGGGTGCCACGATCAAAGATCGCTGGCCCTTGCCGATCGGCGCAACCAGATCGATGATCCGCGCTGACCGGTCCTTTATGGTCGGGTCTTCCACTTCCATCGTCAGCCGCTCATCAGGATAAAGCGGGGTCAGGTTGTCGAACGCGATCTTGTGCCGCGCTCTTTCGGGATCTTCGAAGTTGATCCGCGTCACCTTCACCAAACCGAAGTAATTCTCGGCGTCACGCGGTGCGCTTATGACGCCCTCAATCGTGTCACCTGTCCGCAAGCTGTGTTGGCGTATCATATCGGGGGAAACATAGATGTCGTCGGGGCCCGGCAAATAATTTGCCTCTGGCGACCTCATGAAACCAAATCCGTCCTGCAGCACCTCCAGCACGCCATCGCCGGATATTTCCCATCCCTCCTCTGCGCGCTCTTTAAGGATCGCGAACATCATGTCGCCCTTGCGCATAGTCGACGCATTCTCGATCTCGAGCTCTTCAGCCATAGCCAACAGGTCTTTTGGCGATTTTGCCTTGAGATCGGCAAGGTTCAGGGATTCTTGTGTCATGTAATATCACCGGAAGCGGCAACGCCCATCGAGCGCGCGGCATCTCTATCTGTAATGGAAACGACCTCTCCGGACGGTGAGGATGAGATGTAAGTAATGATCTGCTCAGTTCCCGTCAAGCATGACCACGAGCATGCCCTAGAGCGGGTGTCCTTACTTAAAGATAAGTATATTTAAGAAGGCTTGTTGTCTTAGTAGCGCCGTGGATAACCGATAAAACACCAAGTGAGGTAACGGCGAGGATTGTTGAGACCAGGTTGTCCAAACCTGTGGACAGGTTTTGCAGAATAGAATTAAGTCGTTGTTAAATAAGACTTTTTCTCAGTATTTTCTGATCATGGAAAGCGGGAAAAAATGTGGCTGGGTCGGGATACGACAGAGTTATCCCGAATAGATTCAACATCCATACCCGGGGAAAAATACCGGATGAACAGTGGCGCAAACCCAGATTGTGGTGCATGAAACACAGAACACATTTCATGCACTGTGTTGTCCCGCGACGTGACAGGCAGTTATCCACGGTCTTGTCCCATGACAGAAATCATCCTTGCCTCCCAATCTGCCGCCAGACAGGGCATGTTGCGACAGGTTGGCGTGCCGTTCCGCGCCCTTCCCGCACGAATCGATGAAGAATCGATCCGCGCTTCCCTCGTTGAGGAAGGTGCCACTGCGCGCGACGTTGTCGATGCTCTGGCCGAGTTCAAAGCGCGCCGGGTGTCGGAAAAACAGCCAGACGACATCGTCATAGGGTCGGATCAAATTCTGGCATTCAAAGGTGCCATAATGGCAAAATCCGATGACAGGGATGCCGCAGCCGAGCAGTTGCGCCGGTTGCGCGGCCAGACGCACCAACTGTTGTCGGCTGTGGTCGTCTATGAACATCAAAAGCCGGTTTGGCGTTTCGTAGGCGAAGCCCGTCTTACGATGCAGCCTTTTTCAGACCAATTCCTTGCGGCATATCTTGACCGAAACTGGCCGGATGTGTCCGATTCCGTCGGTGCGTATAAGCTTGAGAAAGAGGGTGCCCGGCTCTTTTCGCGGGTTCAGGGTGACTATTTCACCGTTCTGGGATTACCGTTACTGGAGCTCCTTGCATATCTGGGGAACCGGGGGATTTTGGAAAGATGACAAACAAGATCCGACTGGCCGGAGTGATCGGTGACCCGATAGCCCACAGCCGTTCACCCAAGCTGCATGGACATTGGATTCAACGCTACGGTCTGTCTGGATACTACATCCCGATCCACGTTCGCCATGACGACCTTGCCCAAGTTCTCAGGACCCTTCCAAAAATGGGGTTTTCGGGGGTAAACGTCACCATTCCGCACAAGGAATATGTTCTTCAACTGGCTGATACAGTGACTGATAGGGCCGCACTGATCGGTGCAGCAAACACCCTGACCTTCACGGGCGCCGGGATGATTCAGGCCGATAATACCGACGGTATCGGTTTTCTTGCAAATATACGCCAAGCTATATCCGGTTGGCGCGCGTCAAGAGGCCCCGCGTTGGTTTTGGGCGCAGGCGGTGCTGCAAAGGCGATCGTGTCGGCTTTGCTATCGGACGGCGCACCGCAGGTAACGGTGGTCAACCGCACGCGCGCCCGCGCCGAAGCCTTGAAGGATCACTTTGGTGCACGGGTGGTCGTTCAGGACTGGACGCAGATACCAAACCTCGTTGGCAGCAGTGCGCTCTTGGTGAATACGACATCCCTTGGAATGGAGGGGCAGATGCCACTGGCCCTTGATCTGTCACGTCTTCATCCACCGACGGTGGTCACTGATATTGTCTATACACCTTTGCAGACACAGTTCCTGTGCGATGCCGCCGCCAAGGGGTGTCCGACGGTTGATGGGTTGGGGATGCTCTTGCATCAGGCCGTGCCCGGTTTTGAACGCTGGTTCAGCTATACGCCCGAGGTCGATGATGAATTGCGGCAGGCAGTGTTGTCCTGATGGCTATCGTTGTTGGTCTGACCGGGTCCATTGGGATGGGAAAATCGACGACTGCGGCAATGTTCCGCGATCTGGGCGTTCCCGTGTGGGATGCTGACGCCGCGGTGCATCGGCTGTATGGGCGCGGTGGCGCGGCTGTGGCGCCGATTGCCGAGCATTTCCCGACAGCCGTCGTTGATGGGCAGGTTGATCGCTCCCAGTTGAAATCGATCATCAAACAAGACCCAACAGCGCTTGATAGGATCGAATCCATCGTTCATCCACTTGTTGCTGAAGACCGCGCCGAATTTATTCGAGAAAATGCCGCCCCCCCCATTATCGTTGTCGATGTTCCCTTGTTGTTTGAAACGGGCGGTGATCGGTTTGTCGATGTTACGGTCGTTGTCTCCACTGACCCCGAAGAACAGCGCCGCCGCGTTCTTGCACGGCCCGGCACCTCTCCCGAGATGTTTGAGGCGATGCTGGCACGCCAAATGCCCGACGACGAAAAACGCCGCCGTGCCAATCATGTCATTCAGACAGACACGCTTGAATCCGCGCGGCAGGCCGTCGAAGCTCTCATCCATCAGTTGAAAGGTCCGGACCATGCGTGAAATCGTGCTTGATACCGAAACCACCGGGTTAGACCCGTTTGATGGGCACCGCATCGTTGAAATCGGCGCAGTTGAACTGTGGAACCATGTGCCGACCGGAAAAACTTACCATCAATACATCAACCCGGAACGCAGCATGCCATCCGAGGCGTTTGCTGTTCACGGGATCTCGGCTGAGTTTCTGGTGGACAAGCCTGTCTTCAAAGGGATCGCACGGGAGTTCATCGACTTCATCGATGGTGGCCAACTCATTATCCACAACGCTGCCTTCGACATGAAGTTCTTGAACGCGGAACTGAAATGGGCGGGTCACGCCGATCTTCCGACATCGCGCGCAATCGATACGCTGGCAATCGCACGGCGGCGGTTTCCGGGTTCGCCAGCCTCACTTGATGCCCTTTGCCGGCGGTTCGGCATCGACAATGGCGCGCGAACGCTGCACGGCGCGCTTCTCGATTCCGAGATTCTGGCCGAGGTCTATCTGGAGCTAATCGGCGGGAAACAACCCGACTTTGCCTTGAGCGCGACCCCGCAAAGGCAAAAGGCGACGCAGGTTGACGAGGCATGGCGACCCCGCCCTCGAGAGGTCAAATTAGCCTCGCGGTTGAGTGACGCCGAAAAAAAGGCCCACGATGAATTCATCGTGGACCTCGGAGATCACGCGCATTGGCGCAAGATCAGCTGATCAGGCGTCAGCTTTTGGGCCGGCTGCCGCAGCAGCGGCACGCTGCGCAATCTGGTTGCGATAAAGCGCCACAAAATCAATAGTATCCAGGTTTAGCGGCGGATAGCCCCCATCGCGCGTGACGTCTGAGACGATACGACGAATGAATGGAAAAAGCATCCGTGGGCATTCGATCATCAGGTAGGGGTGGAGCTGTTTTTCATCGATATTCTCGATCTTGAAGACGCCGCCATATTCCATTTCCAGCAAAAAGATCGGAACGGGCTTTTCTTCCTTGGTCTTGCTGTCGATCTTGATCTTGACGATAACGTCAAACAGGTTGTCACCCTCGCGCTTGCGCGCGTCCATACCGACCTGAATCTGGATGTCTGGTTGCACCTGCGATTGAAGCGACTTCTGCGCTGCGATGTTCTCGAACGACAGATCTCGGACGAACTGCCCGACAATTTGCATTTTCGGAAGGGTTGGTTGGGACGTCTCCGCGCCGGCAGCGCTCCCGTTCGTTTCGGCCATTGGGCTCTCCAGTTCAATCAACGTTACGGTTCTCTACCAGCCCCCGGCGGGAGCCTCAATGGCGACGCCAACCCGATGGGCCATCCCGAGGCGGGTCATCTACGGTATATTCCGCGTCGATGACATTGTCCTGCTGATCGGACCACCCGCCCTGTCCCGATACGACGGACTGGACGGTAATCCGCTTGCGCAACTCGCGGAAGATCAGAGCCCGTACACCGGGCACTAAAAGCGCGAACCCGACGGCATCGGTGAAAAAACCCGGCGTCAGCAAAAGCGCCCCGGAAAACAGGATCATCGCGCCGTCAGCCAGTGGTTCGGTAGGATCCGTCAGCGTGTCCAGCCGTTGGCGCAGACGGGCAAGGGTTTGCATCCCCTGAGAGCGCACCAACCAAGTCCCGATGATGGCCGTCAGCACGACGATCACCAAGGTCCACCACAGACCGATGAAACCACCAACCTGAATGAACAGAGCGATCTCGATCAACGGAATCGCCAGAAAAACGAAAAACAGCCACATGATTCGGGCCTTTCTGCTAATCAACCGGTGGTTCATGGACTTGACCCCACCCATCACTTACATATGTCCCTTGGAGCGGCAATTTAAGGCCGCAATCCTTATCCGAGGTTCCCGATGAACTCTTCCCTTCTTTCTTTGCTCGTCCTTGCCGGTATCGCAGTGTTTCTTATTCTGCGGTTACGCAGTGTTTTGGGCACACGTGAAGGGTTCGAAAAGCCGACTGCCCCCCGTGTGGCCGCAAAGTCCGACCCCCGACGCGACTTCGAGGTAATCGAAGGCGGTCCCGACCGGGACATTACCGATCACGTGGAAGATGGCAGCGATGCCGCCAAGGCGCTTGCGGCCATGAAGCTGGCAGAGCCCGGGTTTTCGGTATCCGACTTCCTGCAGGGCGGTCGCGGCGCCTATGAGATGATCCTCATGGCATTCGAAAGCGGAAACATCGACGATCTGCGCAGCTTTCTTGCTCCCGATGTTCTGGAGACGTTCGAGGAGGTAATTCGCCAGCGCGAGTCGCAGGGCCTAAGGATCGATGCCCACTTTGTCGGGGTCCGCGAATTGAGTTTGGAAGATGCGACGTTTGACCGGTCCACTAACGAGGGGGAAATCAGCATCCGCTTCGTGGGCGAGTTGACCTCGGTTGTGCGCAACCGCGACGGTGATATCGTCGAAGGCGATCCGAATGAAATCAAGCGTCAGCGCGATGTCTGGACTTTTGGACGCACAATGGGAAGCTCGGATCCGAACTGGATGCTGGTAGCCACCGGCGGATGACACATGGCTTGGAGGCGCGGCATCCTCTTGGCGGCAGCCCTTGGGCTTGCATCAGCGGGGATCGCCGTGTCTGAGGAATCGGCCCGTATCCTGTCATTCGACGACCTTGATGGATGGGCCGAAGATGATCATGCGGAGGCGATGGCGGTCTTTCAGTCGACGTGTTCCGACATGGAGGGCCATGATTGGGAATCCCTTTGTGCCGTGGCCCGTAGTAACCCGGACCCACGTGCATTTTTCGAGCTTTTCTTTCGGCCCGTCTTGATCGGTGGAGATCGCCCCGCGCTTTTCACGGGGTATTTCGAACCCGAGCTGGAAGGCTCTCGCTTTCGCAGCTCCAGATTTCAGTATCCCATATATCGCTTGCCGCCGGAGGTGCAGGGCCAATGGCGCACCCGCGCCGACATCGAGACATCCGGAATATTGGAGGGTCGCGGGCTAGAAATCGCTTGGGTCGATGACGCGGTTGAGCTTTTCTTTCTGCAAATTCAAGGATCTGGCCGGATCCGTTTGGCTGAAGGTGGAACGATCCGGGTCGGCTATGGCGGTCGCAATGGCCACGAATACCGATCCGTGGGCCAAGAAATGATACGTCGCGGTATCTACGAGCCGCATCAGGTCTCTGCGCAGGTGATCCAGTCTTGGGTGCGCCGCTATCCGACCGCCGGGGTGGAACTCTTGCGTCACAACCCATCCTACGTATTCTTTCGCGAAGTTGATATTGACGATCCAACGCTGGGCCCCCTTGGGGCGATGAACCGCTCCATTACCCCGATGCGGACAATTGCCGTCGATCCCGCCCATACGCCATTGGGCGCTCCTGTCTGGATCGAAAAGGACGGTGACAACCCCTTGCGGCGGCTTATGGTGGCGCAAGATACCGGGGGTGCCATCCGCGGCGCTCAGCGGGCTGATGTTTTCTTTGGTTATGGGGACGCGGCCGGGTCGGCGGCTGGAACGCTTCGTGACCCCGGTCGTATGGTGGTCTTGTTTCCGATAGAGCTGGCCCACCAACTTGTTCCGGACGCCTGACAAATGAGCCGACGTAAAAAGCCACGGCTGACTGCCGATGACGCCGAGCTATGGGCGCGGGTTATCCAGACCGCCAAACCGCTGTCGCCCGTCAGGCCAAAACCCGGCCTTGCGGCGCCCAAGGCGCAACCCAAGAAGCCTCTGCCGCCTCAGTTCGAGATCATGGATTTCCGGGTCGGTGAAACGGCAGACACATCAGGAAGCCAGACAGCCAGCCGCCGCAGTCTGGATGGGGGTGCGCTGGTTGCACCGTTGCGCATGGACAGCGCAAAGCATCGCAAGATGGTGCGGGGCAAGGTCCGCCCGGAGGGGCGCCTCGATCTGCACGGAATGACCCTGTCGCAGGCGCATCCAGAGCTGGTCAGTTTCATCATGCGGGCCCATGCGGATGCGAAACGGTTGGTCCTAGTGATTACCGGCAAGGGCAAGGACCGTGATGATCCGGGCCCCATTCCCGGCAGACGCGGTGTCCTGAAGCATCAGGTTCCGGGCTGGCTAGCGGCGCCGCCCCTAAATGCGGTCGTTCTGGAAACCCGTGAAGCACACCTCAAGCATGGCGGTGCCGGTGCCTATTACGTCTACCTTAGCCGCAGTCGCTAACGATTTCTTGCCCTACAGGGCTGCATTGACCTTTGAGGTAGTGCCCAGAACGCGCCGCCCCGCTACCAATAATCCGGCATCAGTCCCGGCCTTATGCCGGACGTTGGCACGCACTACAGAACATAGCGGCTCAAATCTGCCGATCGCAGCAGGTGCCCCAGATTGGCCTCCACGAAAGCGGCATCGACGGTGATGCTTTCGCCGGATTTATCGGGCGCATTGAAGCTCAGCTCTTCGAATACGCGCTCCATCACGGTGTAAAGTCGCCGCGCTCCAATGTTTTCCACACTGCGGTTCACTTCGGCCGCAATCCGCGCAAGTGCGGTTATCCCATCATCAGTGAAGCTGACGATGACCTCCTCGGTCGCCATCAGGGCGGTATACTGCCGGGTCAGCGCGTTGTCGGTCTCTGTCAGGATCCGAACGAAGTCGTCTTCCGTCAGGGCGCGAAGCTCGACCCTGATCGGCAATCGACCCTGCAATTCCGGCAGCAGATCCGACGGCTTGGCGATGTGAAACGCACCAGATGCGATGAAAAGGATGTGGTCTGTCTTTACAGGCCCGTGTTTCGTGGAAACGGTCGTCCCCTCGATCAAGGGAAGCAGGTCTCGTTGTACCCCCTCGCGGGAAACATCCGCACCGCGCGATTCAGACCTGACCGCGACCTTGTCGATTTCGTCGATAAAAACGATGCCGTCTTGCTCGACCGCGCGAATGGCTTCCCGTGTCACCATCTCGGGATCCAGAAGTTTGTCCGCCTCCTCGTCAACGAGGATTTCGTAGCTGGCGGCCACGGTCATCTTCCGCTTCACCTTGCGACCCCCAAAGGCTTTGCCAAACAAATCACCAAGGTTCATCCCGCCCGGCATCCCGCCCATCCCGCCGGGTTGACCGGGGATCTCGAACATCGGCATCGGGCTGGAGCTGTCGGCCACCTCCAGTTCGATGATCGACGCATCCAACTCCCCAGAGCGGAGCTTCTTTCGAAACATCTCGCGCGTCTGATCGCGTGCGTCTTGCCCTGCCAGCACCTCAATAACGCGCGTTTCGGCTGCATCGTGCGCCTTGGCTTTCACCTCTTCACGCATGTGTTCGCGCACCATGACTTGGGCCGCGTCAACAAGATCGCGGATAATCTGTTCGACATCGCGACCAACATACCCGACCTCGGTATACTTCGTCGCCTCCACCTTGATGAATGGCGCGCGAGCCAGTTTCGCCAGCCGACGACTGATCTCGGTCTTGCCTACGCCGGTTGGCCCGATCATCAGGATGTTCTTGGGGTAAACCTCGTCCCGCAGGTCGTCACCCAATTGCTTGCGCCGCCACCTATTGCGAAGGGCCACCGCCACGGCACGTTTGGCCGCGTTTTGCCCGATGATAAAGCGGTCAAGCTCGGATACGATTTCGCGCGGGGTCAGGTCGGTCAAATTTCAGCCTCCTCAGCCGTTAACATGGTCCATGGTGGCAGTCGGTCCTTGCCGGGAAATCCGGGGAGGATTTCCATCAGGATGCGACGCAGGACTTCCCACTGTGCGCCAAGTCCGATCAGACCAAAGCCCAACAACATGATCACAAGAAAAGCGTTGCCCTGCATCACAGTGATGGACAGCGCAACAATATAGCCAACCCCAGACACCAGAAACGATCGGCGGTCGATGACGACGGCAAACAGGGCCATCGCCATCACAAATCCGACCAGGACGATCTGCGCAAGAACCGTCCCGGCGGAAAACAGGCTGAGCGCTACGGTGTTCACGATGGCAGGTGCCGCTAAAATATGAAGCCAGAAACCGCTGGATGCCCGGCGCGTGATGCGGTGTGGATCACTCATGTCAAAGGCCAAGGCAATCGCCAAGCCAATGACACCCAGAACAATTGTCAGAATTGCAAACGGGCCATCGGCCGACAGCAGAAAGATGTCTTGAGCGGACTCCGGCACCGCGCCGCCCACCGCGGCAATGCCAAAAGCGGTCGCAAAAACACTGATTGCAATGAGGGCGACGGTGAACGGCACCCGAAAAAGCGCGTAATATCCCATCAGGCACATTCCGCACACAGCCGCCGTGGTGGTCAGCCCCCCCTGAAAATTCATATCGAACGCCGCAGCCAATGACGCCCCCGTCTGACCGGCGCTGACGCCGAACATCACCGCCAGTGCGATAGACGGAGCAACCATTCTTCGCTTCAACGTGAAATACCTGGCCAACAATGCGATCCCGCCCATGGCAATCAAGGCGTATATAAAGCCAGCCACGTATCCCGTCATCGACATGGACGCGAGGCCAAGCCCGGTCAGGCCCAGCCAGCCCGCAAAGATAATGACCAACCCGACCACAATGAATATCTCGTTGAAACCGCGAAATAATTCGAACGGTTCGTCAAGTCCGGTCATGTGCGTCCGTGCGCCCCGGCGGGTATCGGCCAGTGCAATCAACGAAGCCGCTTGTGCTTCTGTCAACATTCCGGCACCCACCGCGGCCCGAATGTCGTCGCGGTTCACGTTTGCCATGCGTTATCCCTTGGAAATCCGCTCAACGGTCAGGTTGCCGTTGGTGTAAACGCAAATATCAGCGGCAATCTGCATCGCCTCGCGGGCGATCTGCTCGGCGGCTTTGTCCGTATCCAGCATCGCCCGTGCGGCGGCCAATGCAAAGTTCCCGCCAGATCCGATGGCCGCGATTCCGTGTTCGGGTTCCAGCACATCGCCCGCACCCGTGATGACGTACAACTCTGCGCCATCGGTCACGATCAGCATTGCCTCAAGCTTCTGAAGGTATTTATCGGTGCGCCAGTCCTTGGCCAATTCAACGCAGGCGCGCTGCAATTGTCCGGGCGTGGCCTCCAACTTGACCTCCAGCCGTTCCAGCAGGGTGAAGGCATCGGCCGTTGATCCGGCGAACCCGCAAACCACCTCGTGGCCGCCGGGGTTCAGTCGCCGCACCTTTCGGGCGGTTCCCTTGATGACGGTCTGTCCAAGGCTGACCTGCCCGTCGCCAGCAACGACAACCTCGTTATCTTTGCGCACACCGATGATAGTCGTGCCGTGCCAGCCCGGGAATTCTGATTTGGTCATGCTGTCCTCGTCCGTTTCAGTCTATATGGACAGGGTCGGCGACTACGACAACCGCCACCGCGCGCGTCGCGGCACACGCACCGCCAACATCGGCATCAACCAAGCGCCCCGAAATCGGTCCAGATCAAGCGCTTCGTGAACGCCAACCGTTTCTTCACCGTTGATCATCGTTCGCACCGCAGAGCGATTGTAGAACGGTGCGTCCAGCATCGCCTTTACTTGTTTCGGGCGATACCCGGCGTCGGCTCTTGTTTCTCGTCTAACTGTCCACAACGGGCGCGGCAGGGGCTGTTTGATCGGCATTTCGATCTGACGCGCAGTGCCGTCTTCGGCAAAACCTATTCCCACGGCCAGTTCGGACCCGTCGCGCCGCGTTGCATCATAGAAACATGCGGCCCCGTCGCGCAGCGGGAACCTACCCCACGTCCAATAGCTGAAGTCCGCCTCCAAGGCGCGGGTTCCGAAATTTGCGTCGAAATACCCGTGTCCCCGCCACTGCCAACCCGGCCTGTTCAACTGCACATCGATATCCGACTTGGGCGCAAATGGCCGCCATATATGCGCGCCATCCTGGGTCAGCGGCAGTTCGACTTGTGTCAATGCAGAGGGCCTGACCGTCACGCGCCCGGTGATGCGCTGTGCGTGCGGGGTGGAAACCTCGTTGATCTCAATAACAAGCTTGTCGCCATCCCAGTGCATGGCTGACGGGCCGATCTGCAGCGTGTCGTCCGATAGCTTCAGCGCGTCCTGTCCGCGGTCGGTCATCGTCCACCGTCCGCCACGCCCATAAGTCACGACGTTCAGGCAGCAATGGTTCGCGGGATTCCTGCGCCCTGACCAACGATACCACGGAGAGAAGACGGACCCTATGAAGCCGATGATCGAGATGGCGCGCTCGCCATCGTCGCTGATTCCATCGACGTACCACCAGGCATAGCCATCGGGCGGGACCTCAAGGTTGAAGCAAGGTCGTTCAAGATCGCCGCGGCCGCGTGCTGACCGGAGAGGCAGGCCATCGGAATTCCCGCCCCCGGATGAACCCCGCCCCCCGCCAGATACAGGCCCGGAAGGCTGGTTTTCGCCGTAGGGCGCTTGAACGTCGCCATCATGCCATGCGGGCTCCGCCCGTACAGGGAACCGTCCGAGGCTGGAAACCGGGCGTTGAAGCCGGACGGTGTCGTCAATGCGCCCGTGCCCGGTGCCGGAGAGAAACTGAGCCCCATGTTGCGCAGCGTTTCGAAAGTGCGAGTTCGACATGTTTCTGTCTCCTCTGGGCCGCCCTCATAACCGGGAGGGCCGTTCATGATGATCTCGAACCGTTCGGGCCCGACAGGGGCGATGCCGCCTCTGTCCTGTGCGCAAACATAAAGCGTGGGGTCGGCTGGCATATGACCTGCGGCAAGGTCCTTGAATTCCGCCACGGGGTCCTTGCCGAAAAACACGTTGTGATGTGCCAGTGCGACCCCGGAAGGTTCGGATGCGAACGCCCAGACAAAGGCTGAAAGGCTCCGCGGAAAGACGCCGTTTGACGGGACTGTTCTTTGGGATGGCGCGCCTAACTCCCCGCTGTGCAACGCCTTGGGGTCGCCGTTGAAGATCACGACATCTGCTGGAAGTTGCCGGCCATCGGAAAGATGCACCGCAGATACGCGCCCTGCTTGCTGTTCGATCCGTGTCGCGACTTGTCCAAACAAGAACCTGGCCCCAAGCCTTTCGGCCAGATCGCGCATCGCGCGGGCCAACTTGTGCATTCCGCCTTCGACGCGCCAAACGCCCTGCGCTTCGGATTGCCAGATCAACGCCAGAACAGCAGGGCTTTGTAGCGGCGATCCGCCAACATAGGTCGCATAACGCCCAAACAACTGCCGCAGACGTGGGTCACTGAAATGGCGGGCCAGCATCTGCGCCAAGGTGCGCCCCGGCGCCATTGCGGGTATAAGCCGTGGGTGGCGCAACACATGCGCGGTCAGCCCCAAGATATCTGGCCTTGCCGCCTGCATGATCGGCTTTTCAAATCCATTGAACAGGCGCTTGGCCGTTGCATTGAACGCTGCGAACTCACGCTGTGCCTTGGCGCCAGCAAAGATGCCTATGGCGTCGTGCGTGGCATCAGGGTCGGCGAACAGGTCCAACTTGCTTCCGTCGTGCCAGAAATGGCGCGCAATCAAAATTTCGGGTTGTAGCGCAACGTGGTTGTCCAGTCGGTCACCCACATCCGCAAAAAGTCGTTCAAAGACCGACCGAAGCGTCATTACAGTTGGGCCGGCATCGACGGGACCCACGGAAGAAGCGATCGTGCGCATCTTGCCTCCGGGCGCGCCGTGCATATCCACGACCGTTACCTGATGTCCGGCATGGGCGAGGCGAATGGCGGCGCTGAGGCCGCCAATTCCCGCGCCGATCACGACGGTTCTGACCGGTCGCTCCACCCTGTGTCTCCCCCATTGTGTCACTTATAGTTGACATAAGCCGGTGGACTGTCCAGTATAATTTACACATGAGCCGGATCTCGCGGCTCGGCGACGACTGTTGCAGGAGCGCGCATGCCCATTAGAAACCGTGTCGAACTGGCCATCGCCAACGCCATCGCAACGGGGCAAGGCGGCGCCGCGCCTCCCAAATTGGCTGCCGCCCTTGATTACTCCGTGAACCCCGGTGGTGCGCGAATCAGGCCAATGATCCTCATGTCTGTTGCCGTGGCGTGTGGCGACAACCGCCCCGCGATTTCGAACGCCGCCGCCGCGGCCTTGGAGCTGATCCATTGCGCCAGTCTTGTTCACGACGATATGCCGTGCTTCGATAATGCGGACCTCAGGCGCGGCAAGCCATCTGTCCACGTCGCGTTTGGCGAACCGATTGCCCTGCTGGCGGGAGATTCGCTTATCATCATGGCATTTGAGGTTCTGGCGCGGGCCGCCGCACACGACCCGGAACGCGCCGTCTCGCTTATGCGCATCCTTGGCGAAAGCGCGGGCATGCCCGGCGGTATTTGCGCCGGTCAGGGGTGGGAGAGTGAGGAAAAGATCGACCTTTCCGCGTATCACAGGGCGAAGACGGGCGCGCTTTTCACGGCTGCGACCCGAATGGGTGCCGTTGCGGCCGGTGAAGATCCGACAGCCTGGGCCGAACTTGGCGCACGTATCGGAGAAGCCTTTCAGGTCGCAGACGATCTGCGCGACGCGCTTTATGACGAGGCAACATTGGGCAAGCCAGCCCATCAAGATGAGATCAACAACCGCCCCAATGCTGTTGCAGAATTGGGCATCAAGGGCGCGATAAGTAGGCTCGAAGATATCCTTGGCGGCGCAATTTCATCGATTCCATCGTGTCCGGGTGAGGCTGCGCTGTGCGAGATGGTGCGGATGCAGGCTGAACGCCTGATCCCCGTGATCCCGGCCCGTCAGCGAGCTTTTTGACCAATGGCAGCGGCCGAAGACCCGGCCCCTGCCGGCAAATCAATTACGGAACGGTTCGCGGCCTGGCGTGACCGGCTGGTTGGCTCCGCCTCGTTTCAGTCATGGGCGGCCCGCTTTCCCCTTACGCGCGGCATGGCTCGGCGTGATGGTCAGCGGCTGTTCGATCTGGTTTCAGGGTTCACATATAGCCAAATCCTATATGCCTTCGTCGCCTTCGATCTTCCTGCACAGTTGAACGCGGGGCCGCGAAGCGTGTCCGATCTTGCGCTTCGATGCGCCGTTCCGCCTGAACGCATGCAAATCCTGTGTCAGGCCGCCGCCTCGCTTGGGTTGTTGCGACGCAGGCGCGACGGGTGTTTTGGCTTGGCCCGGCTTGGGGCTGCGTTGCCAGGCGTTCCCGGATTGGCGCAGATGATCTTGCATCATGACGTGCTGTATCGTGACCTGACGGATCCGACCGCCTTCTTCCGGGGCGACACCGAAACGGAGCTTGCTGATTTCTGGCCCTACGTGTTTGGCGCAACGGGCCCCTTGGATCACGGCGTGGCCAAGACTTACTCCGACTTGATGGCAGACAGCCAAGGCCTTGTTGCGGAGGAGACGCTGAAAGCGGTCGATTTCGCGAGCGCCCGGCATGTGCTTGATGTTGGTGGCGGGACGGGTGCTTTCTTGGCTGCGGTCGGAAAGCGCCATTCGACGCCCCGGCTGCATCTCTTTGATCTTCCTGCTGTGGCGTCGGGCGCCAATGATCGCTTCGCGGCGGCCAATTTGTCGGATCGGGCGCGGATTACGCAAGGCAGCTTCAGGGCTGATCCATTGCCTGAAGGTGCGGACACAATCACCCTTGTGCGCGTTCTTTATGATCACCGCGACGAAACTGTGCGGAACCTACTGGCAAAGGCGTATGCCGCGTTGCCACCAAGGGGGCGCATTGTCGTGTCCGAGCCGATGTCGGGGGGCGCAAATCCCAGCAGGGCGGCTGACGCATATTTTGCCGTGTATTGCATGGCCATGCGCACCGGCACCGTTCGGAGTGCAGACCGGATATCGGCAATGCTTGGCGAGGCGGGGTTCGTCGGCATCAAAGAGGCCAGGACTGACAGGCCTTTTATCACCAGCATCGTAACGGCTGAAAAAGACTGAAGCTCTCCATCCGTCTGTCCATTTTGATTGACATAAAAAAGTGTCAGGTTAGACTGACACATAAGAAAACAGGGCGTCAGGATTCTCTGACACAATCCCAGAAGCTAATGGTGAGGGCCAATAACCGTGCAATCCGCTGCCGTCATACTAGAAGGCCCCCGCATGCTGGGGCTTGGCGCAGTGACGCTCTCGGATCCCGCTCGTGGGGATCTTGTGGTGAGCGTGCGGCACTCGGGCATTTCGACTGGCACGGAGAAGCTTTTCTGGTCGGGTGACATGCCACCGTTTCCCGGAATGGGATATCCTCTGGTACCCGGCTACGAAGCGGCGGGCGAAGTGGTGGAGGCTGCGGCCGACACCGGATTTACCCCCGGAGATATGGTGTTTGTGCCGGGCGCGAATTGTTATGGCGATGTTAAGGGTCTTTTCGGCGGCGCCTCGCAACGCCTAGTTACGGCCGCCAACCGGGTCGTCCGGATTGATCGTGCCCTCGGCGCCGAAGGCGCGCTGCTTGCGTTGGCTGCAACCGCGCGCCACGCTATGGCTGGCCTTGATAGGCAATTGCCGGATCTGATCGTGGGTCACGGCGTATTTGGCCGGTTGCTTGCGCGGTTGACGATTGCCGCGGGTGGCCCCGCACCCACCGTGTGGGAGATCAACGGCGATCGGGCCACCGGGGCCACGGGTTATACCGTGCTGCACCCCGATGCAGATGATCGTAAGGACTATGCCTGTATCTATGATGCGACAGGCGACTCACACCTTCTGAACACTTTGATCAGCCGTTTGGCCAAGGGCGGGGAAATCGTCTTGGCGGGGTTTTACCCCGAGCCGCTTTCCTTTGCCTTTCCGCCTGCATTCATGCGCGAGGCGCGTTTTCGCATCGCTGCGGAATGGACGCGCGATGACCTGATCGCCACGCGTGACTTGATCGACCATGGGGCGCTCAGCCTGTCTGGCCTCATTACGCATACACAACCCGCCAGCGAGGCTGCGAGTGCGTATCAGACCGCGTTCGAAGATCCGGCTTGCCTGAAAATGATACTGAATTGGGAGAACGCCGCATGACTTTGGATGTACCAAATCTCAAGGACTTCGATCAGCGCTTGCGGGATGAGGCGAACGAGGAGCCGACACTGGAAGTGCCCCAAGGCGAGCCAACCAAAAAGACGCAAATCATTGCAATCTATGGCAAAGGCGGCATTGGCAAGTCGTTCACTTTGGCCAACCTCAGCCACATGATGGCCGAACAGGGCAAGCGCGTCTTGTTGATTGGTTGCGATCCCAAATCCGATACTACCAGCCTGCTGTTTGGCGGCAAGGCCTGCCCGACGATCATCGAGACCTCGTCCAAGAAGAAACTGGCCGGGGAAGAAGTGAAAATTGGCGATGTCTGCTTCAAGCGCGGCGGCGTCTTCGCGATGGAACTGGGCGGTCCGGAGGTAGGTCGCGGTTGTGGTGGCCGCGGAATTATCCACGGCTTTGAACTGCTGGAAAAGCTGGGCTTTCACGATTGGGATTTCGATTACGTCCTGCTCGACTTCCTTGGTGATGTGGTCTGTGGCGGCTTCGGTCTGCCGATCGCGCGCGATATGGCGCAAAAGGTCATCCTGGTTGCGTCGAACGATTTGCAGTCGCTTTACGTGGCGAACAATGTCTGCTCGGCCGTCGAGTATTTTCGTAAGCTCGGCGGCAATGTCGGCGTGGCTGGCCTTGTCATCAATAAGGACGATGGCACCGGAGAGGCGCAGGCCTTTGCCGATGCGGTCGGCATCCCGGTTCTGGCCGCGATCCCGCAAAATGACGACCTGCGCAAGAAATCAGCAAATTATCAGATCGTCGGCACTGCCCAAAGTGAGTGGGGCGCCCTGTTCGCAGGGCTTGGCGATAGCGTTGCGGTTGCCCCTCCGATGCGTCCGACTGCTTTGAATCAGGACGGATTGCTGGCGCTGTTCGACAGCAAAGACACCGGCGGCGATTACGTTCTGGAGCCGGCGACCGACACGGACATGCGCGGCAAGAACGCCAAGCCGCTGAAATCCCTTGAAGTTATCTACGACGAGGCATGATTGATGACCGATGAAGTGACATATGGCCAACCTGCCGAATCTGACATGATGGTCGGAGAAAGCGGTGGTGCGTCTGTCACTTCGGTTGATGGCATGGGGTGTCATGCCGGTGCCGGTGAGATGGAAAAAGCCGCACGGATGGCCGGCAAATCAGAGATCCTAGATCAATACGCCAAAGACTATCCGCAGGGGCCACACGACAAGCCGCAGTCGATGTGCCCTGCCTTTGGCAGCTTGCGCGTGGGTTTGCGTATGCGTCGCACGGCGACGGTCCTGTCCGGGTCTGCCTGCTGCGTCTATGGCCTGACCTTCGTGTCCCATTTCTATGGCGCGCGGCGGTCGGTCGGCTATGTGCCGTTCAATTCCGAAACACTTGTCACCGGCAAACTGTTTGAAGATATCCGTGAGGCCGTGCACGAGATGGCCGACCCTGAGCGTTACGACGCGATTGTGGTCACCAACCTTTGTGTCCCCACGGCAAGCGGTGTCCCGCTTCGGCTTTTGCCAAATGAAATCAACGGTGTCCGCATCGTGGGCATCGATGTTCCCGGTTTCGGGATCCCCACCCATGCCGAGGCCAAGGATGTCCTTGCCGGAGCGATGCTTAACTATGCCCGACGGGAAGTGGAGGCCGGTCCAGTCCAAGCCCCCGTTTCGGGTAAATCAGACCGTCCGACAGTGACCTTGTTGGGCGAAATGTTCCCTGCGGATCCTATTGGAATCGGAGGGATGCTCGCGCCGCTCGGTCTGGCGGCGGGTCCGGTCGTTCCCTGCCGTGAGTGGCGCGAGCTCTATTCTGCTCTGGATTGTGGCGCTGTTGCCGCTATCCACCCGTTCTATACCGCTGCGATCCGTGAGTTCGAAGCGGCGGGCCGAGCAATCGTTGGTTCAGCGCCCGTTGGCCATGACGGCACGGCCGCGTGGTTGGCGAATATCGGTGATGCGTTCAACGTTTCGCCGGACAAGATTGCCGCTGCGCAAAACGCGTTTTTACCAGTGATTTCAGAGGCTTTGAAAGCCGCGCCCGTCAAGGGCACCATCACGCTGTCAGGCTATGAAGGGTCCGAGTTGCTGGTGGCGCGGTTGTTGATCGAAAGCGGCGCGGACATTCCGTATGTCGGCACCGCCTGCCCGAAGACGCAGTGGTCCAAGGACGATGTGGAATGGTTGGAGGCGCGTGGCGTCAAGATCAAGTTCCGCGCCAGTCTGGAAGATGATTGCGCCGCGATGGAGGCCATCAAACCCGACCTCGCCATTGGCACCACGCCTGTTGTGCAAAAGGGAAAACAGCTTGGAATTCCAAGCCTTTACTTTACCAACCTGATCAGCGCCCGGCCCCTGATGGGGCCGATGGGTGCGGGGTCCTTGGCGCAGGTGGTCAATGCCGCCATGGCGAACAAGGGCCGCATGGATCACATGAAGGAATTCTTTGAGGGCGTCGGCGTCGGCGATACTGCCGGGATCTGGGAGGGCAGCCCCAACCTGCGGCCCGATTTCCGCGCGGCCCATCAGAAAAAGCTCGATAAGCAGGCGCGTGCCGCCCAAGCGCAGGAGATGATCTGATGATCCGTTCCTGCCCAAAAACCCGCATGCACATCCCATGCACAGGTCATGCACAACCCATGCATACGGCCACGGTGTCGGAGGTCGTGCAATGCTAGTGCAGGACCACGATCGCGCGGGCGGCTATTGGGGTGCGGTTTACGCCTTTACGGCGGTCAAGGGACTGCAGGTTGTGATCGACGGCCCGGTGGGTTGTGAGAACCTGCCCGTGACCTCGGTGTTGCATTACACCGACGCGCTGCCGCCGCACGAGCTTCCGATTGTGACGACGGGTCTGGGCGAGGAAGAGCTTGGTCGCGACGGAACCGAAGGCGCGATGAAACGCGCGTGGGGGACGCTTGACCCCGCATTGCCGGCTGTGGTCGTCACCGGGTCGATTGCCGAGATGATCGGCGGCGGCGTCACGCCCATGGGCACCAACATTCAACGATTCCTGCCGCGCACGATTGACGAGGACCAGTGGGAAAGCGCCGACCGCGCGATGACCTGGATCTTTACCGAATTCGGCATGACCAAGGGGCGGATGCCGCCCGAGAAGAAACGCGAAGAGGGTGCAGCCCCTCGCGTGAATATCCTTGGGCCGATGTACGGCACGTTCAACATGCCATCCGATCTGCATGAAATTCGTCGTCTGGTCGAAGGGATCGGGGCCGAGGTCAACATGGTGATGCCGCTGGGCAGCCATCTGGCCGAAATGCGCAATCTGGTGAATGCGGATGTGAATGTCTGCATGTACCGTGAATTTGGCCGGGGCCTGTGCGAAGTGCTGGGCAAGCCGTACCTGCAGGCGCCGATCGGGGTGGAAAGCACCACCAAGTTCCTGCGCATGCTGGGTGAGATGCTGGGCCTTGACCCGGAGCCGTTCATCCAGCGCGAAAAGCATTCGACGATCAAGCCGGTCTGGGATCTGTGGCGGAGCGTGACACAGGATTTCTTTGCAACCGCCAGCTTCGCGATCGTGGCCAACGAGACCTACACCCGTGGCGTGCGCCAGTTTCTGGAAGACGATCTGGGCCTGCCCTGTGCCTTTGCGGTGTCGCGGATTCGCGGCAAGAAAACCGACAACGAAGCCGTGCGGTCGATGTTGAGCGAAAAGCGCCCCCTGATCTTGATGGGGTCGATCAACGAAAAGATGTATCTGGCGGAAATGACCGCCGGCCACGGACCCAAGCCCGCGTTCATTCCGGCATCTTTCCCCGGTGCAGCCATCCGGCGCGCCACGGGAACACCGTTCATGGGCTACGCCGGTGCGACCTACATGTTGCAGGAAGTCTGCAACGGATTGTTTGACGCGCTGTTCCACATTCTGCCGCTGGGCACCGACATGGATAGCGCCAGCGCCACACCAACGACCCTGCGCCGCGATTTCCCATGGGATGCCGATGCGCTGACACTGCTGGACCGGATCGTTTCCGAACACCCGGTCCTGACCCGTATCTCTGCCGCCAAGACCCTGCGCGATGCTGCTGAAAAGGCTGCGTTGTCGCAAGGCGATGAACGCGTGGTGCGCGAAACGGTGGCCGCTTTGGCACCCAAGAAATTCGAAACAACACAACCGAGGGAGACCCTGAATGGCTGACTTTACCTCAAATACACCGATCACGACGCGGGCAAGACCGCTGAAGACGGAGTTCATGATCTACTTTGCGATCATCTTTCTGGCGACCTTGCCCTTGGCGACCATCACGTGGGCGCTGGCGGCATTCCGGTCCGGAAGCCTGACCGACAAGGGACCGATCGCGCGGGCATGGACCCAAGCGCGCATCATCACGCCGATGATCTTCTCGGCGTAGAAAATAGGGTCAAACCTGCATGTTAGAGCCTGTCTAGACCCAGGTATGCAGGAACGGACCACGACATTCTCGGCGTGACGACCGGAGCCGACTTCAAGTTCGCCAAGGGGGAAGCAATTCGCCCGAGGTGGAGTGCCGAATGGGTAATGAGACCCTTTCGGTACCTGGCCGCAGGGTATGCGGCACAGTCTAACGTTCCGGAGGAAAGTTAATGGCTGACAATACTGACCTGAGCTTTACGGGTCTTACCGACGAGCAGGCACAAGAGCTGCACTCAGTTTACGTGAGCGGGCTCACGCTGTTTGCCGCGGTGGCCCTTGTCGCTCACATCGCGACGTACATCTGGGCACCCTGGTTCTGAGAAAGGAATAAGACATGTCTAAATTCTATAAAATATGGCTGATCTTTGACCCGCGCCGCGTTTTTGTTGCGCAGGGTGTGTTCCTTTTCCTGTTGGCGGCAATGATCCACCTGGTGGTTCTGTCGTCCGGTATGAACTGGTTCGATACCGCCGCGATGAACATGGGTTTCGGCAACTAAGCCTGACCCACCGAGATTTACGGCAGAGACAAGATTGCTGCGGGCAGGGCGCCGTTTTGCCCGCAGCCATACAAATCAAAAACACTGACGGCTCAAAACGCAACGCGAGACAGCCGCCAAACGCGGAGACAGACGCATGGCTTTGCTAAGCTTCGAAAAAAAGTATCGCGTCCGCGGAGGGACGCTGATCGGCGGCGATCTATTCGATTTCTGGGTCGGTCCTTTCTACGTGGGCTTCTTCGGGGTCACGACAGCATTTTTCGCCCTGTTGGGAACCATTCTGATCTTCTGGGGCGCTGCCATGGATGGCAACTTCAACCCTTGGACGATCAACATTGCGCCGCCAGACTTGAGTTACGGCCTTGGAATGGCGCCATTGATGGAGGGCGGGCTTTGGCAGATCATCACGATCTGCGCGATTGGCGCCTTTGTCAGTTGGGCGCTGCGCGAGGTCGAGATCTGCCGCAAGTTGGGTATGGGGTATCACGTGCCCTTCGCCTTCAGCTTTGCGATTCTGGCCTATGTGACGCTGGTGGTGATCCGGCCGGTCCTGATGGGGGGGTGGGGGCATGCGTTCCCGTATGGCATTTTCAGCCACCTCGATTGGGTGTCCAATACCGGATACGCGTACCTGCATTTCCATTATAACCCGGCCCACATGATCGCGGTGACGTTCTTCTTCACCACGACCTTCGCGCTGGCGCTGCATGGCGGTTTGATCCTGTCGGCGGCGAACCCCGAAAAGGGTCAGGAAGCCAAAAGCCCTGACGACGAGGACACGTTCTTTCGAGATCTGATCGGTTATTCCATCGGGACGCTGGGCATTCACCGTCTTGGTCTGCTGCTGGCGCTGAATGCCGGTTTCTGGAGCGCGGTCTGCATCGTGATTTCCGGGCCCGTCTGGACCGGTGGTTGGCCCGAGTGGTGGAATTGGTGGCTTGAGATGCCGATCTGGCCGAGCCAGGGGATCATCTATGACCCCAACGCGCTTGAGACCATCGGCGCCAATGCACCTGTACTGGTGGGAGGGAACTGAGCCATGGCCTATTTTGAATATCAAAACATCTTCACCCAGGTCCAAGTTCAGGGTGAGCCCGAGATGGGCATGGACAACGAAAACAACATGGCGTCCGAACGGACAAAGGGCGCCAGTTTTTCGACCCTCGCAGGCCTAGTAGGCAATGCGCAGCTTGGCCCGATCTATCTGGGTTGGGCGGGCACGGTCAGCCTTGCGACCGGTTTGCTGTGGTTCAATATCGTCGGCCTCAACATGCTGAGTCAGGTCGGTTGGTCGATCCCGGAGTTCATCCGGCAGTTGTTCTGGCTTTCGCTGGAGCCGCCGGGGCCGGAGCACGGCCTGCGCATGCCGCCATTGAACGATGGGGGCTGGTACATCATCTCTAGCTTCTTCCTGCTTGTCAGCGTGATGAGCTGGTGGCTGCGGACCTATCTGCTGGCTGAACAGCACAAGATGGGCAAGCATATTGCCTGGGCGTTCCTTGCCGCGATCTGGTTGTTTCTGGTTCTGGGCCTGTTCCGTCCCATCTTGATGGGATCATGGAGCGAGGCGGTGCCTTATGGCATCTTCCCGCACCTTGATTGGACCACGGCGTTCTCGATCCGCTATGGAAACCTGTACTACAACCCGTTCCACTGCCTTTCGATCGTGTTCCTGTATGGGTCGGTGCTGTTGTTTGCGATGCACGCCGCAACCATTCTGGCCGTCAGCCGCTTTGGCGGCGACCGGGAGCTGGAGCAGATCTATGACCGTGGCACGGCCTCGGAGCGGGCTGGCCTGTTCTGGCGCTGGACCATGGGCTTCAACGCCACGATGGAGGGGATTCACCGCTGGGCCTGGTGGTTCGCGGTTCTGACCCCGATCACTGGCGGGATCGGCATCTTGCTGACCGGAACCGTGGTGGACAACTGGTTCATCTGGGCCATCGAACACAACTTCGCCCCCGATTACTTGGCGCCTTATGGCTATGAAGCCTACGGAACCTACAGTGACTTCGGCGGCATCGGCCAGGGAGGGAATTGAGCCATGTTGCCTAAGTGGTTTGACGACTGGAACAGCAGTAACCCCACAAATATCTTCGGCCCGGCCATTTTGGTCGGGGCCGCGGGCGGGGCGGTGTTTGTTGCAGCAATGCTGGTAGCGTTCGGGCAACCCTACGCCACCGAGAGCCAACAAACCGGCCCGCGCGGAACAGGGATGCATGTGCAGGAATTTGCCATGAATCTTGCCGCGGGGGACCCGACGGTGGCCGATTTCTACACCGACGAACCCTTTGTCCCGGAACCGGGCGAGGCGCTGGCGGGTGACATCTATGAGAACGTCCAGGTTCTGGGCGGTCTGACGGATGCCAACTTCAACCGGCTGATGAACGCGATGACCCTGTGGGTCGCGCCCGACGAAGGCTGCACCTATTGCCACGCCGGGGCGGCCGAGGGGAATTATGCCGACGATGACCTGTATACCAAGGTGGTTGCGCGCGGGATGATCCAGATGACCCAGTCGGTCAACGAAAACTGGGATGCGCACGTGAACGCCAACGCGCAGGTCGGGGTCACCTGTTACACCTGCCACCGTGGCCAGAACGTGCCCAATAACATCTGGTACCGTGTCAGCCCGGTAAACAGCAACGTGGCTGGCTGGTCGGCCAACCAGAACCGGGTGACGATGGTGTCGAACTACACCTCATTGCCGTCGGATTATCTGGAGACCTACCTGATGGCCGACGCGAACGGTGATTACGCGCGTATCGGTGTGCATGATCTGGAAAGCCGGGTGCAGCAGCAGCCGGGCGATCCGCTGATCCAGCAGACCGAGCGGACCTTTGCGTTCATGAACTATTTCGCGAACTCGTTGGGCGTGAACTGTGTCTTTTGCCACAATAGCCGCGCCTTCTACGACCCCGGACAGGTGACCCCGCAATGGGCAACCGCTAGCATGGGCATCTTGATGGTGCAGGAGATGATCGCGGAGCATCTGTTGCCGCTGCAGGATGTGTATCCGGCAGAACGTCTGGGACCTGTCTATGGGGACGCGCCGTTGGCAGCGTGCCGGACCTGTCACCAAGGGTATCAGCAACCGCTGCAAGGCCTGAACGTGATCGCCAACTGGCCCGAACTTGCGACGACATCGGGCGAACCTGACTATAGCGCGTTCCAGTAACGCCCCTTTCGGGCAGATTGTTTCGGCACCGGGCGGCATGTTTCGCCCGGTGCCACCCAAAGCCGCCGGACGCCGCGTGATCCGGTGACCCACTACCGCGCTGCGGTTACCAGACCCCCGGCCTGCGGCATACCTTCTTCCCCTAGGGTTCGGGAGGGCCCCGCCAATGACCGATCGACCACTCACCCCTATTCTTGACCGTGTTCAATCGCCTGCGGATCTGCGCAGGATGAGCGACGCCGAGCTTGCCATCTGCGCCGATGAATTGCGGGCAGAGACGATCAGCGCGGTATCGGAGACGGGCGGGCATCTGGGGTCCAGTCTTGGTGTCGTGGAGTTGACGGTCGCGATTCATGCGGTTTTCAACACCCCCTATGACAAGCTGATCTGGGATGTCGGGCATCAGTGCTACCCCCATAAAATCGTCACCAGCCGGCGGGATCGGATCAGAACGTTGCGCCAGAAGGGCGGGCTGAGTGGGTTCACCAAGCGCGCGGAGTCCGTCTATGACCCGTTCGGCGCGGCCCATAGTTCAACCAGCATTTCGGCTGCGCTGGGCTTTACGATGGCGCGGGAGCTGGGAGAGGCGACCGGCGACGCGATCGCGGTGATCGGCGACGGGTCGATCAGTGCCGGAATGGCGTATGAGGCGCTCAACAATTCCGGCTCCGAAGGGCGGCGGCTGTTCGTGATCTTGAATGATAATGACATGAGCATCGCCCCACCCGTGGGCGCGATGTCGAAATACCTGTCGGGGCTGAACGGGAAATCGCCGCTTCACACCTTGAAGGACATCGCCGATGGGGTCGCGGCGCATTTGCCGGGGCCGTTGCGTGCCGGGGCAGAACGGGCGCGGGAACTGGTGACCGGGCATCAACCGTCAGCCACGTTGTTCGAACATCTGGGGTTCCAGTATGTCGGCCCGGTTGATGGCCACGACATACCACAGCTTTTGTCGGTGTTGCGCGCGGCCAAGGCGCGGGCGACCGGGCCGGTCTTGATCCATGCGGTCACCGTGAAGGGGAAGGGATATGCGCCTGCGGAGGGCGCGGACGACTGTTACCACGGTGTTGCCAAGTTTGACCCTGAAACGGGGGTTCAGGCCAAGTCGACCCCGAACGCGCCCAGCTATACGGGCGTCTTTGGCGATACCTTGCTGGCCGAGGCGCGGCGCGACAACCGCGTGGTGGCCGTGACGGCGGCGATGCCGGGGGGCACCGGTCTGGCGGCCATGCAGACGGCAATGCCGTCCCGGGTGTTTGATGTGGGCATTGCCGAATAG
>Ga0208544_10000546_pt1 | contig 29340 bp, 28 predicted proteins | sample DEB08_DNA_9_FD_184526 | JGI IMG/M metagenome (GOLD analysis project Ga0208544, IMG submission 184526) | Aqueous microbial communities from the Delaware River and Bay under freshwater to marine salinity gradient to study organic matter... | ecosystem: Environmental > Aquatic > Marine > Coastal ... | reverse complement strand
ATATATTCTAAATGGAAGGTTCCTAACTTAGAACAGTCAGCCGTTCAGCATATTTGATCGACACATATGCTCCCGATTTTTGCTGGGGAAGGGCGCTGGACGCGAACACTGCCTAGACAGTCAATTTTTTGGGTGGAATTGAGCAATTAGGCGGGTCCTTTCCTTCGCGGCTAGCTCGGCGTTCGCTTGCTTCACATGCCCAAAGCCCTTGATCATTGTGGGCAATTTTGCGAGTGCAATAGCGTCATTCAAATTGTCGACGGAGAGCCTTTGAAAGATTGCGATGATATCTCGCTCATAGTCTTCGATCAAACGTCGCTCAAATTGTCTTTCTGCCGTGTAACCGAAAACATCAAACATCGTGCCGCGCAAAATCTTGAGCTTTGCCAACACACGAAAGGCAGGTCGCATCCATGGGCCAAATTCTGTTTTGATCGGATGGCCAGCTTTGTCTTTGCGCGCAAAGAGGGGCGGTGCGAGATGGAACTTTATCTTGCCGACTGTCTCAAACTCTTGTGCGAGTGCATCATCCAGAAATGTACTGTGCAAGCGCGCAACCTCATATTCGTCTTTGTAGCTCAAAAGCTTGAACCAACCTTCCGCGACGGCCTCTGAAAACCCGTTAAGCTGCTTTGCGTTTTCAGCTTGTGCGGCCTGGCCAACGAGGGTCAGAAAACGCTTTGCCAATTTGGGCCCTTGGTAGTCCGTCAGGAATTTTGCGAGGCTTTCAAGCCTGTTTTCTTCTGAGGACGCTGTCAACACGCTTGGCTTTGGCAGGGCAGGCGCAGCAATCATCCAGCGGCCGATTTCAAAGGCGCGCAAGTTGCCATCAACGCCTGCTCCGTTGAGCTCAATCGCCTTATGGAGAGCTTCGCGGCTCAGAGGGATAAAGCCCGCTTGCCACGCGGCGCCGAGTAGCAGAACATTGCTGTAGATGCTGTTGCCCAAATACTGCTTGGAGGCTGCGACACCATCAATCCTTTGCACCGCGTTTGCACCTACACGGTTTTCTACGGCTTGCAGCAATCCTTCTTGCGGAATGCGAAACTCTGGCTCAAGTGTGAACTGACCTGTCATTGCCTCATGTGTGCTAGCAAGAACGCGCGTCTTGCCAAGCTGCATCAGTTCAAGCGATTTTTGCGCTGCGGTGACAACCATATCACCGCTGATAACTGCGTTGGCCTCGCCTGCGGCCAGCCGGGTTGCTTTGATGTCATCGGGTTTAGGCGCAATTCGACAATGAATTGAAACCGCACCGCCTTTTTGGGCTAGTCCTGCCATTTGCAACTCTGCCGCGCCCTTGCCTTCCAGATGCGCCGCCATCGTCAAGAGAGCACCAACGGTCACGACACCAGTTCCGCCTATCCCAGTGATCAGGATACTCCATACTCCAGTGAGCGCAGGCAGAACAGGATCGGGCAAATCAGGCAGCGACAGCTCGGAAGCAAGCTGCACCTTTGGCCTTGTGCCTGAGAGGGTCACGAAGCTCGGACAGAAGCCATTGAGACAAGAGAAGTCTTTATTGCAGCTTGATTGATCGATCTTGCGCTTGCGCCCCAAGGGCGTTTCGAGCGGCAGTATGGCTACACAATTGGAAGCCTTGCCACAATCTCCACAGCCTTCGCAGATGGCTGGGTTGATGAACACACGCTTGTCCGGGTCGGGGAATTGACCACGCTTGCGGCGGCGGCGCTTTTCGGCAGCGCAGGTTTGAATGTAGACGATTGCCGTGACACCCTCGATGGCCTGCAACTCGCGTTGAACGCGCTCCAAGTCTTTGCGCAAAACGACGGGCACATATTTGGGAAGGGCGGGAACATGTTCTTTTTCATCGATGACGGCAACGACTTTGCGAACCCCGAAAGCGGTTAGCTCGGCGGCGATCTGGAAGGGGGACATTGCGCCCTCGTGCGTTTGTCCGCCCGTCATGGCTACGGCATCGTTGTACAGGATCTTGTAAGTGATGTTCGCGCCGGAATAGACAGCGGCCTTTACGGCCAGACTGCCGGAGTGGTTGTAGGTTCCGTCTCCCATATTCTGGAAAACATGGCTGCGTTTGGAAAACCGGGATTCGCCGATCCAGTTTGCTCCTTCGCCGCCCATATGGGTGTGGCCGCTGGTCTCGCGGTCCATCCATTGCGCCATGTAATGACAGCCAATCCCCGCATAGGCGCGCGCACCTTCGGGCAATTTGGTTGAGCTGCTGTGGGGGCAGCCCGCGCAGAACCATGGCTTGCGCTCTATCAAACCTGAGGGCGCGTCGTGCATCGCGAGTGTTTGTAAACGCTCGATTTTTGGACGCGTCATGGACAAGTCAAGTCCGCTCAGGCCAAAGGCGCGCGCCAGTCCAAGTGCAATCTTTGCGGGGTTCAAATCCATTTTTGAGGGAAAAAGTACATCGCCGTTTGCGTCTTTGGCTCCGATGATCACGGTTGCGCGCGCGGCGGCTTCGCGCACTTGCGGCTCAAGGATAGGGCGCTTTTCCTCAACCACGATGATAGCATCAAGACCTGCTGCCCAGTCTTGAAAGCTCTTCTGGTCGAGCGGCCAGACAAGCCCGACCTTGTAGGTTGTGACGCCCATTTGCTCGAGATCGGCCGTGCTGAGGCCCATCATTTCCAGCGCATGCGCCGTATCTAGCCAGCTCTTGCCAGAAGAGACGATGCCGACCCGCGCTGAGGCCGCTCCATGCACGCGATGATCCAGTGCGTTAGCGCGAGCATAGGCCTGTGCTGCGGGGATCTTGTGGTCGTGAAGCCGGGCTTCTTGCTCTTGTGGCGAGTCGCCCAGACGGATGTTAAGCCCGCCAACTGGCAACACGACATCGGAGGGGATATGCCGCTTTACACGCGCTGGATCGGCGTTGACAACAGCTGTCGCTTCGATGGTGTCTTTGACTGATTTCAGCCCGACCCAACAGCCAGAAAAACGGCTCATGGCCCAACCATGAATACTAAAATCCAACAGCTCCTGAACCCCCGCCGGAGACAAGATCGGGATCATTGCATCGATCAGCGCGAGCTCGGACTGATGGCAGGTGGTTGAGCTTTCACAGGTGTGATCGTCGCCTGCGGCAATCAGAACACCGCCTGCGGCCGATGAGCCTGCAAGGTTTGCATGGCGCAGCACATCGCCAGAACGGTCGACCCCAGGGCCTTTGCCATACCAAAAGCCGAAGACCCCGTCATAGAGCCCTTCGCCGCGCAGTTCGGCTTGCTGTGTTCCCCAAATCGCGGTGGCTGCGATATCTTCGTTCAACCCCGCCTGGAATTTGATGTTCGCAGGCTCCAGCAGCTTGGTCATGCTTTGAAACGCCGCATCCACGGCGCCCAAGGGCGACCCTCGGTAGCCAGAGACATAAGCCGCAGTGTTCAGGCCTTCCGCCTTATCCCGCGCGCACTGCATTAATGTCGCCCGCACGAGCGCCTGCGTGCCTGACAGGAGAACAGACGATTTCGTCAGATCATATCGATCTGATAGCTCAACGTCGCGCAACATTGCAAGTGCTCCCATGTCGACTGAATTTTGTGTGAAGGTTTAGGTGGCAGTCGCCAGTCTTGCGGTACTTGGGATGCCAGCCCAAGGCTCGGGCGCGCGAGGGATTGTCGTGTTGATGCCGCGAACAAGCTCGCCCTTAGGGTCATACATCGGCAATGTGCACAGCTCTGCGCGGTGCAGGTTGCCATCATTGCAGTGAACATCGGCGATATCGCCTGGCCCGAGGTCGGCTCCCGTCAGATGGGCAATTCCGACGCCACACACTTGATAAGGTGACCAAGTGCTCGAGGTGACGCGGCCAACGATCTTGCCGTTTTGCTCCAGCGTTTGACCACGCAGAGCTATGCCGCCCTCCACTCGTATGCCCCAACTGCGGCAGGTTTTGTCGGCGACCATGAGGGCATTGCGACCGATAAAATCTCCGCTGTCAAAGTCGATAAACTTGCCCAAGCCAACTGAGAATGGCGTTGTGTCTGGGGTGAAGTCCTGACCCGCCGACAGCAAGCCTGCCTCAATCCTACGACAACGAAAGCCGGGCGTCGCCGTCAGGATCATGCCTTTCTTGGCACCTTCTTCAAGGATCAGATCTCCGAGCATTTCGATTTTGTTTTCGGGGCGGAAATAAATTTCCCAGCCCAACTCGTTGGTGAAGCCCGTGCGGCTGATAATCACCTTTTCGCCTGCCATTGAGACTTCGGTCCAATCAAAATAACGCCACGGACTTGGCATGTCGCCGTCGAGCAGATGCTCCAAAAGCTCCATGGAGCGGGGCCCCTGAATTTGGCTTACCCAGACGTCAGGATCACTGATCGTGACATCAAGCCCGATTGCATGTGCTTTATACCAAGAGAAAAGATCGCCATCAGCCTGCGCAAACCAGAAGACATCGTCTGCGACGCGTAGCAAGAGGCCGTCGGTGATCATCCCGCCGTCATCATAGCAGGCGAACTGATAGGAACAGCGACCTGTTTTGACCTTGGACACATCACGCGGAAAAATTCGCTGCAAAAGCGTCAACGCATCTGGTCCGGCAATCTGGTAGGGATGTTCTCCGGTATGGCGAAAAATGATCTCCTGGCGCGCTTTCCAATACATTTCATCAGGCGTGGCATTTGACATTTTCTCTGGCGTCAGGCGGCCTGCATAGAGCGAATACTCCGGGTCATAGGGCAGCTCCTGATAGGTCAGGGGATGAACAGCCATTGTGCGCGCCAGTTCTACGGGACGATCTCCCTCTACGGGAATGGGTTTCACAGAAAAGCGGAGTTTCTTCAGAGAGGCGTGCATCGCGCGTGTCCTTGTTTGCTCAGGTCTGGGGGTGGGCAACGGGGTTTCTGAGTTTGCCGACAGTCGAAACTTCGACTTCGACCACATCGTCGGGTTTTAGAAATGCGGTTGGGTTGCGGCTTCCGCCTGTGCCATCCGGCGAGCCAGTGGCGATTACATCTCCTGGATTTAACTGGGTGATGTGCGACAGATAGGAAATCAGCTTTGGCAGATCGTGAATCATTTCCGCCCCTGTTGTGTCCTGCATGACAGTTCCGTTGACGCGCGTGACAAGTCGCATCTCTTCTATCGGGGCGGTCTCGTCAGCTGTTGCCAACCAAGGGCCCCATGCGCCAGAGGCACGGAAATTTTTCCCTGCATGGATCGAGTGTTTCTGCCAACTCCGCACGGAACCTTCATTCATGCAGGCATATCCAGCCACATGCCTGAGGGCGGCGTCTGGTGCGACATGGCGACAGGTCGTGCCGATGACGACGGCTATTTCACCTTCAAAGTCGTAGCTGAGCCCAGCTTCTCCAAGCGGCATTTCCAGCGGCTGGCCCTGGGCGACAAAACTGTCATCGTGCCGGCCGAAAATGACAATATTGTCGGTGTCAAACGTGGTGCCAGGGACGGGATAGGGTTTTTTGTAATTCAAGCCAATGCAAAGGATCTTTGACGGGTTCGGGACAGGAGGCAAAAGCTGCACCGAGGCCAAGGGCACGGATTTTGCACCACAAAAACTCGGCAGGTCTGCAAGCGTTCCTGCGTCAAGAAGTGCGCGCAACGTTGGGTAAACTGCCAGCTTAGCATCGGAGACAGGGCGCAAGCTTTCGCCGTCAACCAAACCATAAAGCGCGCGGCCTTCATGAATAAAACTTGCGATTTTCATGAGGCATCTCCAAGGAAGGCTTCTTCCAGTTGCCGCACGTCTGCGGATAATTTTTCGTTCATCGGTGTCGGGATATTGTGCTTTTTACCAAGCGGCGGGATCGCACCATTGATGAAATCAATTTCTGACGCACGCCGCGCCATGTGATCAAGTCGCATTGATGGGCTGGCATTTGCGACCACTTCTGCGAACTTGGTGACGTATTCGATCGGATCGCCGAAAGAGAAGCGGATGTTTTCGGCCAGTCCGCATGCATAGGCCTCTTGTGTGCACGCAAGCGCATTCGACCAATGCTCGGCATTTGCGAGAAGCTCTCCGACAGTGCAGTCGTAGACCGTGCAAGGCGCCGATAGTGTCACATTGCACAGCAGCTTTTCCCAGATCAGCTGGTGGATATCGTCAAAAGCCTTGGCGTTGAAACCTGCTTGTTGCCATGTTTCTTCCATCGAATTGAGGCGGGTTGTCATGCCGCCTCTAACCTCGCCTAGGCGGATCAGCTTCATGGCCGTGTGTTGCACAAACCCTGGCTCAACCATCGAGGCTCCAAAGCCGTCGGCCACGCCAAGAAGCGTGCTCTCGGGCGGCAAGTGTTCGGCAATTCGCGCGCCTGCGCCGAGACCATTCTGGATCGTCAGTACCGTTGTGCTGGCACTAATGAGGGGGCCAATCGCCTTTGCGGCCGTCCCAACCGCGGAGGCCTTTGTGGCGATGACGACAAGTTCGGCTGCTTCGGCAATGTCGGGCGAAACGGAGGCTTGAATGCCGTTAATAAGGTGCTCGCCATCAGGCCCGCGCATACGCAAACCATTGGCGTTGATTGCAGCGACATGCGCACCCCAAGGATCAATGGCTACAACACAGTGGCCAGCCATTGCAAATCGAGCAGCATAGAGAGACCCCATCGCGCCTGCGCCTACTACTGCAATCTTCACGGTCTTTTTCCTATAGATGTCAAAGCTGGGCCTGTGTCTTTTAACCTGCGTATCTGCTTGAAAGTCATGCTTTCCAACGGCATTGACAAACGAGATTTGCAAACCCTATAGATTGTAAAATTTTTATCCATAAGGTTGCGCCTTTGACTATTCCGATGAGACGATTGCCCCTCACAGCCCTGCGCACTTTTGAAGCAGCTGCACGGCATCTGAGCTTTAAGCATGCTGCCGAAGAACTACTTGTTAGCGGAACAACTGTAAGCAACCAGATCAGGCAGCTAGAGAAGGATTGGGGCTGCAAACTCTTTCACCGTCAGACACGTGCTGTGGATCTTACGGACGCGGGCCGTTCGCTGGCCACGGTGTTGTCGCGTGCGTTTGACGATATTCGGGCGGAAGTGGAACTGCATTCCGGCGCGCGCCGCAAAACAGTGACGATCGCGGTGGGCCCGCTTTTTGGTTCGCGCTGGCTTGGGCCTCGCTTGTCACAGTTTGTCAAGGAGCACCCAAAGATCGAACTTGTCGTGCATCATGGCGGGCGCATCACAAGTGCTGCGCAAATGACGACCGATATTGCTGTTGACTGGGGTGTGGGTGATTGGAAAAAACTCGAAGCCACAAAGCTTATGGATGTGTGTTATTCGCCCATTGTGAGCCCTCAGCTTCTTGAGCAGGGCGGGATGCTTTCTCAGCCCTCTGATCTGGCAAATTGGCCTATAATTCATCAACACGACCGCAGCGAATGGCGTAACTGGTTTGCGCAGGCTGGCTGCCCAAATCTTCATCCCGAAAGCGAAGTTGTAATCGTGGATTCAAACATGGTTCAACGCGCGGTGAAAGACGGGCAGGGTGTGGCGCTTGGGGTGTTTCCATTGATGGAGGGTGATGTGGAGAAGGGCCAACTTGCAAAGCCATTCGCGATTGATCTGGCTCCAAGCCGCGCGTTCTATCTGTTGACGCGCAATGAAGCACGAGAGCGTAAAGAGCTGCGCATTGTTTGTGAGTGGATGGAAGCGCAGGCTCGCCAGTTTATGCAAAGCTGACAGGGGCAGTTCAGCGCTCAAAGACGTAGGGCGCAAGCTTGAGAGATGTGGCTGTCCCGTTGATGTTTTGCACGAAGTGCACCGTCGCGTTATCGCGCGCTGAGAATGATCCAAGGACATGCCCAGACTGCGCAACAAGGCACGCGCCATCATCTATGGCATAGCCTGAAAGGGTCGGGTCTTCCGTGATCAGCCGTTCAAACACGGGGCGGCGTTGAGGCTCTTCGCTGTAATGGGGGCAAACTCCTGAGGCCACAAACCCAAGCCCTGCTAGTGGGGCGTAGCCATGGCCGCCTGCATCAGAGAGCGCCCAATCAAACCAGCAGACGCCGCCCGCACTCACACCGGCAATGACAAGGCCTTCGGCATTTGCTCGCCTGAAAAGTTGAACCAGGCGCCTGCTCTTGAGCTGCGCAATCAGATGAGCGGTGTTGCCGCCGCCAAAGTAGACGAGATGCTTGCCCGCGAGCCAGAGTTTCGCCTCGGTCTCTGATGCACCGTGCGGCAAATGCGAAAGAGTTACCCCTTGCCCGCCAAAGCGTTCGTAAAAACGCTCTATCTTCTCTTCGGGCTCATGGCTGGCCAGCCCGACAAAACCGACGTGGGGTTGCGCGGATACGAAGTCGAGACAGAAGTCATCTAAAGTAGGATCGACCCCATGCGTGAAGCCCCCGCCACCAATCGCAATGATTTCTCCTGCAGTATTCACGGGCAGTGCCTCCGATTTCTTTATGTTACTCTACTGATCCCAGCTTATTTTTTGTTTTACAACACAGCTTTCTGTCGAGAATAGATGGCAAATTTTTTATCTATAGAACCCTTTTTTTCCATTTGACGAAACGCACCGGCGCGCCTGAAACTTGATGTCAGCTGTTCGCGCCGTGATAGTCCGAAAGAGCGGTGTTTAGGGAAGGAATAAACCGAAGAAGATAATTGGCGCCGCTTCCGGGCATGCGCAAAACCAGTTGATGCCCTGCACGTCTACCCTTTCATGTGCTTTTCAAATGGACACCTCAAAGAACTGTATTTGTCCTGAGACTGTGAAGTGAAAATACTTGCAAAATCCGCGCCGGAAAACAGTGATAGATAATGTTTTTCATGTCTATCAGTAGCCCAATTTGTGTTTGTCGATATGCGAGCACGAGGAGGATCATCTTGTCAAAGCGACAGCGACAAAGCTGCGCGACAATGGGAGGAAGACAAATGAGAAAACTGATCACGATGGCTTCGGCGATTGCTCTATCCACAGGGCTTGCGTCAGCCGAACCAAGCGGAACTTTCCGTCAGGCGCACGAGCTTGGCTTTGGCGCACAGTCCAGCCTGGACCCGATTTCAAAGGGACGTGTGTTCCAGATCACCGAAAAGATCATGAGCCGCCTTGTCCGTCCCGGTCTGGATGGCCGGCCGGAGGCAGATCTGGCGACCAATTGGGAGGCCAATGAGGACGCAACGGTCTGGACCTTCAAGCTTCGTGAGGGTGTGATGTTCCACGATGGCTCTACATTCGAAGCGGATGATGTAGTCTACTCGATCAACCGCGTGCTTGATCCCGAGAGCGACAGCCCCGCACGCTCTGCGGTACAGATGATCACTAGCGTTGAGGCGCTTGACGAAATGACTGTTCAATTCACGCTGGACACGCCTTTTGCAGATATGCCGTTGCAGTTGATGGACTATCGCCTCCGGATGCTGAATGAAGGGTCAGGCGACACTATCGCTACAACCGGCACTGGCACTGGCCCGTTCATGGTCGAGACCTTTGATGCCGAGGGCACAACCGTGCTGGTCGCTAACCCCAATTATTGGGAAGGCGCGCCCGGGGTAGCACGCATGGAAATTATCGGCATTGCTGACGGCCAAGCGCGTTTGCAGGCGCTTTTGGGTGGTCAGATTGACATGGAGCGCGGCATCACCGCGCAGCAACAAATCATGTTGACCGGTTCTGACAATTTCACAGTTCAGACCATTCCCACAGGGAATTGGCGTGGCCTCGTGTTCCGCACTGACGTGGAGCCGTTCAATGACATCCGCGTTCGTCAGGCGGTACGAATGGCCGCCAATCGCGAAGAACTGGTCGCACTGGTTCTGGGCGGCGAAGGTGTGGTTGCCTGTGATGCTCCTGTCGAGCCTAATGACCAGTATCGCGCGAACCTCAGCTGCCCGCAGGACATCGAGAAAGCCAAGGCACTGCTGGCCGAAGCGGGATACCCGGATGGCATCGACATTGATGTCTATGTCTCGACGCTGGAGCCCACATGGCCCACACTTGCCGTGGCCTATCAGGAGCAGGCCGCAGCTGCGGGCATCCGCGTGAACGTGGTGCAAGCCCCGACCGATGGCTACTGGTCGGAGGTGTGGATGAAGAAGGATGTGGCTGCGACCCGCTGGAACGAGCGTCCTGCGGACCAGGCGCTGCACGAGATCTATCTCTCGACAGCCAAATGGAACGAAAGCTACTACAAGGACGAGGCATTTGACGCAATGTTGGCAGATGCACGTCGCGAACTGGACTTCGAAAAGCGTCGCGCAATCTACGTGGCTGCACAAGAGCATCTGCTAGAGACTGCGGGGACGCTGATCCCCTACACGGTCACCAAGCTTGTTGGCGTGTCCTCGCGTGTCTCGAACCTTGATGAGGTCAAGAACGACGCTGTGCGCTGGCACATGATCACGGTCGAGTAACTACTGTCTTGGCATAACCAACGAAAAGGGGCGTGCGGGTATCCTCACGCCCCTTCTTTTCCCAACAATCAGGTTTTGATCAATGCTTGCCATGCTGCTCCGTCGATTATTCTTGGGTATTGTCACGGTCTGGATCGTTTCAATGATAATTTTCGCAGGCGTTGAAATGTTGCCGGGCGACAGTTGCACCGCGTTTCTGGAGCGTGAGGCCAAAGGCAAACTGCTGGAAAACTGTCGTGAGGCGCAGGGGCTGAACCGCCCCGCAGTTGAACGCTACTTTGACTGGGCCACCGGTGCGGTACGTGGTGACTTGGGCGTCTCAGCCAATGGTGAAAAGAGCATCGCTGAGTTGGTTGGGAACCGCCTCAAGAACTCGCTTTTGTTGGCCGCCTGTTCGCTTGGTTTAGGAGTCCCACTTGCGATTTTTCTTGGCGTTGTGACGGGACTTTGGCGCGACCGCCCCTTAGATCTGACGATCTCGACTCTGGCAATTTTTGCCATGACCATACCTGAGTTTGTCTCAGCGACAGTGTTGATCCTTGTCTTCTCTGTCTGGCTGGGATGGCTACCCGGCATTGTGTTGACCTCGGCCAATGCGCCGGCTTCAGAGTTTTTCCCCGAAATCATTCTTCCCGTTTTTGTACTCACAATGGTGATGACAGCGCATATCCTGCGCATGGTCCGATCTTCGGTGATCGAGGTGATGGCGGGCGACTACATTCAAATGGCGACGTTGAAGGGTGTGCCTTACTGGCGTATCGTGTTCAGACATGCTTTGCCCAACGCTTTGTTGCCTGCGATTAATGTCGTGGCCCTGACGATTGCGTGGCTTCTGGGCGGGGTCGTCGTGATCGAAGTCGTGTTCAACTACCCCGGTTTGGGACGGATGATGATTGACGCCATCTCTGACCGCGATTTGCCTGTTGTGCAGGCCATCGCCCTGATCGTCGCGACGGTTTACGTTTGTGTGAACCTATCGGCCGATATCCTGACCATGTTTGCCAACCCCCGGTTGCGCACATTGCATATGAGGCGCGGATGACCCTTACAGCAGTAACTCCACAGCAAAACACCCGTTTGATGCGGACCCTTTCGGTGTTGCGAGATGTTGTCTCGCGTCCCTCTGGTGCGATTGGTCTGTTCTTGGTGGTATTCCATGTTGCGCTGGCCTTGGTCAGCCCATGGATTGTGCCCTATGACTACAAGGCGATGAACAGTGCGATGATGCTCACAGGGCCCGAGGCCACCCATTGGTTGGGCACGGATCATCTAGGCCGCGATGTGTTTACCCGCGTCTTGCTGGGCGGTCGCGAGGCGCTGCTGGTCACAGGCATCGCAACTCCGATTGCCGTCGCATGGGGAGGGCTTGTTGGCATCTTTTTTGGGCTGATTGGCGGGCGCGTGGATGAAGTTCTGATGCGTGTTGTGGATGCGTTCCTGTCTTTGCCGTGGATCTTGAAAATGTTAGTGTTGATCGTGACGTTCGGCACAGGCATCGAGGTTTTGATCCCGACACTGGCCTTCTTTTACGGCATCCCAGTGATCCGCATCGCCCGTGCTGCGACACATGACGTCGTTGCGCGCGATTTTGTTTCAGCCGCAAGGGCGCGGGGGCACAGCCGCATGACGATTATCCGCCAAGAATTGCTGCCCAATGTATTGGACACGTTGATGGTCGAAGGCGCGATGCGCTGGTCGTGGATGTTGCTTGCCTTTTCATCCCTGTCTTTCCTTGGTTTTGGGGTGTCGCCGCCAACACCTGATTGGGGCCTGATGATTGCCGATGCACGCGGGTTCATGTCCTTCGCACCCTGGGGCGTTCTGGGGCCTGTTGTCGCACTTTCTTCATTGATCATCGGGATCAATCTAACTGCAGACGCTTTAGCCAAAGCCCTTGGCATCGATCGCGCACAAAAGGCACCGGTATGACGACACCATTGATAGAAATCCGAAACATTTCGGTGGGATTTACGGGCATGTCCGGCGCAACGCTGCCAGTGCTTCGCAACATTGATCTGACCGTGAATGCCGGCGAAAGCATCGGCATCGTTGGCGAAAGCGGGTCAGGCAAATCTACGCTGGCGCTCGCGGCGATGGGTTATCTGAAACGAGGGTTGAGGTTGCTCGACGGTTCGGTCACTTTTCAAGGGCAAGATATGTTCGCCCGCACCCGCACCGAGCTTGAGAAAATTCGAGGCGGCGAACTGGCGCTGATCCCGCAGAATTCCGGACAATCTCTGACGCCGACCTTGCGGATTGGCGCGCAGCTTATTGAGGCATTGCGCCTGCATTCTGAGGTGGCAGAAGAACAATACCCAGCCAAAGCTGTGGAACTACTCGGACAAGTGCGTTTGCCTGATCCACAGGCGATCATGACCCGTTTTCCGCATGAGTTGTCAGGCGGGCAACAACAACGCGCGGCAATCGCGATGGCATTGGCGGGTGAACCAACAGCGCTGTTGCTGGACGAGCCAACCACTGGCCTCGATGTCACAACGCAAGCCCATATCCTTGAATTGCTCCGCGACATTGCGCGGGATCGCGGCATGGCGATGGTCTATGTCAGTCACGATCTTGGCGCGATTGCGCGGGTCTGTGACCGTGTTGTGGTGATGTATGCGGGTGAGGTCGTGCTGGAAGGCTCTGCGCGACAGGTACTAAAGGCACCGATCCACCCTTATGCGCGCGGGCTTTTGGCCTCAATCCCAAAGCTCAGCGATCCACGTTTGCCGGTTGCATTGGATGGTCGCCCTCCATCGCCGGGTGGCGTGGGGAACGGGTGTTCCTTTGTTGATCGATGCGCCTTGGCGCAAGACGCATGTTGCGATCGACGCCCTGATCTTGAACGCCTGCCGAGCGGCGAAGCTGTGCGGTGTTTTCATCATCAGGATGCCTATAAACTGTCCTTGGTTGGCAGCGGCGCAATCCCCGCAACCCTTGACGAAAACGCACCCGCGGCATTGCATTTGCAAGACGTGGCGATCAGCTATCACCAGCCTGGGCTGCTCGACAAAATCCTGAGCAGGCACGGCGACTATGTCCCTACTGTTGATGGTATCGAGATTACCATTGCAAAAGGCGAAACTCTGGGCCTTGTGGGGGAAAGCGGATCAGGCAAGTCGACAATTCTCAAGGCTATTGCAGGACTACTTCCGCCATCTGGTGGCAAGATCATTGTAGCCGACGAGGGTGCATTGGCACCAAAGGTTGAACAGCGTAGCCCGGATCATCTGCGCAAGATTCAGCTGATTTTCCAAAACCCCGATGACAGCCTCAATCCGCGCCAAACCATTGCGCAAATTCTTGAACAGCCGTTGAAGCTGTATTTTGGGCTGACCGGGGAGGTGCTGCATCAACGCTCTGCCGAGATTCTGGACCGGGTCCGTCTTGGCGCGCATTATCTGGACCGTTTGCCCAGCCAGCTTTCGGGTGGCGAAAAACAACGAGTTGCCATCGCACGGGCCTTCGCCGCTGAGCCTGATCTGGTGCTGTGTGACGAGGTGACATCGGCGCTGGACGTATCTGTTCAGGCCGCCGTTTTAGACCTGTTGAATAGTCTCAAGTCGACCCAAGGCACGACCTATGTCTTCGTCAGCCACGACCTCGCAGTTGTGCGGGCGCTGTCTGACCGTGTGGCGGTGCTGTATCAGGGGCGGTTATGTGAATTGGGACCCTCGGCAGATGTCTACGCCACGCCCTCGCATCCTTATACCGAAGTTCTGTTGGGAGCGGTCCTGGAACCTGATCCTGACACCGCTCCGACGCTGAGCGCTGATGATGTGGTAGAGCTGTCACCACCCGCGCAGGGGTGTCCGTTCCAACGCCGTTGTCCGCGCAAGATCGGACGGATTTGTGACACTGATACGCCGCCCTGGCAACATGGCACACAGGGCCATGCGATCAGGTGCCACCATTCCATTACGGACCTGGCAGCAGAGCAAAGTCAGGATGCCAAGGAGCAACGCGCTTGAGCAAGTTGCGCTTGGCCTCATGCCCGCGCTTCAGTATGGCTAGGAATTCCGGCGTGGCTATTTGGTCGCCAACGTCCATCCGAAAGTGACCGCAAATTCCGGTGCGGCTGTGAATGTGGATGGCAGCGGCGGGATAGGCAAACTTGCGAAGGATGTTGCAACAGACACAGGTATCGCGGCGGCACGAAAGCATGGTGTTGCCGCCATGGGAGAGTTGATCTGTGACGCGATGCTGGGCCCTGCGAGTGTTGAATGTAACACGTTCATTTTGATGATGAATACGGGGACCTACCGCCCAGCAGGCCCTTTGCAGCGTGCCGCCGACGATATTTTGAGTGAGCTGCGCAACTGCCCACCAGCAGCCGGTTTCGATCACGTCTAGGTTTGTGGTGAACGTGAAACGACCCACCGCGCAGGCCGTGTTGCCGTGGATCTGCCAGCCCGAACATTGGACGCGATCTGTGCCGTTGCCAAAGGGTCAGGCGAAGGGGAAGGACGAGACCTGACCTGAGCGCACCGTCCCGTCCTGCGCGTGAACGGTGACGGGCTGGCCCGCATCCAAAAATCCACGGTCAATCATGGATTGCCCAACGTTGCATTTCAGGCGCGGGGACCAGATGGCAGAGGTGATCTGACCCACGCGCGTGTGGCCAACCATCACAGGCCATAGTCTAGAGCAGGTCGGGCAAGGCCCGCCATCGAACTTCACTCCGCGAATTTCGCGGGTCACACCGCTCGCTGCGATGTTCTGCAAAGCCGTGCGACCAACATAGTCAATCGAGCCATCTATTACGCAAAACTTGCCGTGCCCAATCTCAAACGGATTGTTCTCGCGGGTGAACTCGTTGCCGTATGACAAAAGGCCGCCCTCAATCCGTTCAATCAGGTTGGGGCAACCGGGGGTGATGTGGTGCGCTTGACCTGCATCCCAGATGGCGTCCCACAGGGCCGATCCAAGATGCCCCCCGTCCAAATAAATCTCGAAACCGCCTTGGCGTGAATAGCCTGAGCGGGCGATCAATTGTTTGGTGCCCTGAAAGTCGATCCAGCCATATTTAAAAAACCCGATGTCGCGAATATGTGCGCCGAACAGTCCGGCTAGCAGGTCCTCGGCCTTTGGGCCTTGTATGGCCAGTGGCGACACATCCGGCTCGCTCACCTCGACATCCCAGCCACGGCCAAGCGCAAGACCCAAGGCATAGAGCAACACGTCACTGTCCGCGATGGACAGCCAAAAGCGGTCCTCGGCCAGCTTCAGCATAACAGGGTCGTTGATCATCCCGCCTTGCGCGTCGATGATAGGGATATAGAAACAATCTCCAACCTTGGCACGAGCAATATTGCGAGGTGTCATCCATTGGACGAGGGCGGAGGCATCTGGTCCCGTGATCTGGACTTGACGTTGGCACGACACGTCCCAGAGCTGGACGTGTTCCCGTAGATGCCAGTAGTCTTGTTCGACTGTTGGTTGGAACGCTTTTGGCAACAACATATGATTGACGACAGAAAATCCGCGAACACCGGCCTCTTCAACACGGTCAGTATAAGGGGTGCGACGGATGCGCCGCGACATGTTCAAACCATCCATTAGACAGACATCCACATAGAATAGGAATTGGGGTTTAGAATAATTGGCATATGATACGCCCCCTCGGGGTCTGACATGGCAAACCGCAAGGCGATCTGAGTAACCGTGGCGGGAAAGTTGCGCGCTGCCCAATAGATGGCGGTGTCAAAAACCAGTTCGTAAGTCGCGGCAGGGTCAATCTGCTCCGCCGGAATGTCTTGTGACAGCCGCCCACCGTCGTCCATCGCGGTGCTCAGCATGACGGCACCGCTGGTCAGGTTTGTGAGCGTCACGGCAATTTCTCCCGCGTGGGTGCCATCAGTGCCATTCAGAGTATGTGAGGAGAGTATCGCCATTATTCAATCGAAGCCTTTTCTCGCTTGTCCGATGTCGCCGCCACAATCGGGCTGATCACACCGCGGCATTTGACGTTGACGATTGCGACCTTGCCGCTGGCCATCGCGCGTTGCAAGGCGGGGGCAAGCTGGTCGCGGGTTTCGACCAGTTCGCCATGCCCGCCCATGCCTTCGCACATTGTATGGAACGGGATATCTCGGAAGTCAGTGGCGAAGTGTTTTCCATTTTTGAAAAGGCGTTCTTGTTGTTGGCTGATGCAATCAAGACCGTTGTTGTTGTCGATGACAATGGTGATCGGCAGGCCTTCCTGAAAGGCGTATTCAATCGACAGCCCGCCAGACAGGAACGCGCCATCACCTGAAATCACGACAACATTGCGATCGGGATGCAGCGCCTTGGCCGAGATGCCAAAGGACACGCCGACACCCAAAAGCGAGTAATTGCCAGGGTGCATGATCCCGCCCAGTTTTTGCCCGCGCCATCCGGCCATATTGACCGCGATTTCTGACCAGAAATGGGTGTTGCCACCGTCAAAGATCAACCAGTCATCGTCACCCAAGTTTTCTTGCACATCCAGCGACAATTGCAATGGGTGCATCTTGCCGGGCTTTGCAGATTCAGCTTCGATATGGCTGTACCATTCGTCAACCCAAGCCGCGCGGCGTTCCCGTTGCAGGTCGAACCAAGCAGGCCACGTTTTGCCCACGCCACCGAGCGCCTCAAGAAATGCACCGGGGTCAGACAACAGCACCTCATCGGCGGCTTGGTTGTATTCCAATTCCTCATGGCTGCCGTTGATACAGATCAGCGTTTGATCCTTTGGAAAGAACGGCGGATTGCCAAAGTTCATCTGGTTGTCCAGACGTCCGCCGATCATCAGCACCAGATCAGCCTCGTGGATCGCAGGTTTCGACGGGTGATATTGATGGAAATCAGCCAAGCCCATGTAGGCCTCGGATTCCTCGCCCAGAAGTTTGGAATGGTAGGGGACGTTGAAAATGGGCAGGCGCAAAGCTTTGCCGACCTGTTCAAGTTTGTCTTCGGTCTTTGACCACCAGACGCCGTGGCCGCCAATGATGACGGGGCGTTCGGCCTGCTTCACTTTGTCCAAAACAATGGCCAAGGCTGATGGATCAGGCCACGCTCTTGCAACAGGGCGGTCGCTGCGATTGAACGGACGTTCTTCCAACCCGGCGTCTGGCGCGAAGGACGAGAACATTATGTCCACTGGTAGCGAGATATGCACAGGTCCGGGGTATCCGGTTGTGGCTGCGGTCCATGCGCGGTTCACAAATTCGCTGATCCGTTCACCGTCAGTAATCTGGACCGAATATTTGACCAAGGGCGCCGCGATGGCCACATCGTCTATTTCTTTGAACCCCCCTGCACCCTGGCGTTTGAGCGTTGAGGAGCCAGTTACAAAAATCACCGGGCTGCGCTCGCCTCCGGCCTCCAGCATCGCGGGCACGGCGTTGGCGAACCCTTCGGGACCAACAAGGCAGATCACAGGTTTACGGGTGATCCGGGCATGACCATCTGCCAAGTGCCCCGCGATCTGTTCATGAGGCGTGTTGATCACAGGCATCTGACATTCCATGAACCCTTCAAGTGCCGGATTGCAAAAGCCACCCGCTAGCGTGAAGGCATGCTCAACACCTTTTTCTTTGAAGGCGCGGGCCAATAGGGCGCCGCCTCTGATCAACTTGGGGTCTGTCATTTGATATGTCTCACTTTAGGTTTTGGCGGCAAGCTGCAAAGCCGCCCGCGGTGTTGTTTCAAGGTCATCGCCCTTAAGAGCAGCGTCATCAAACACGACGTTTGGCCCGAGTTGGCTGATAGAGGTGACACCCAGTTGTGCCATCACAACGCTGATGTCTGCCTCGAAGCACTTAAGGAGTGCGTTCAATCCGGCAGCGCCTTCTGCCGCCAGTGCAAACAGGGCAGGGCGTCCTATCATGACAAAATCAGCGCCAAGGGCGAGGGCCTTGACGATATCTTCGCCGCCGCGAATGCCACTGTCAAAAAGCAGTGGGAAGTCCGGGCCAACTGCCGCGCGTATCAACGGCAAAAGCCTGATCGCAGGTGGCACAGAGTCCAATTGCCGTCCGCCATGGTTGGAAACGTAAATTGCGTCAGCCCCAAGGGTGCAAATCCGGCGGGCGTCTGCGGCAGATGTGACGCCTTTAACAACAAGCTTGCCTGGCCACTTGTCCCGCAAGGTCTCCAAAAAGGCCCAATCGGCGCCTGACCGGCTTGCCCCTCGGTCGAAGGTGTTGGCCCCATTGCTGTCAGTAAAATTCATCGGACGCGGTGCACCAACGGCAAGTGTGCTCAAGGACCACCGCGGGTGGGTTGCGAAGTCCATAAAGGCGCGGGGCGTCATCGCAAAAGGGACCGTGAAACCGTTGCGTAGATCGCGCACCCTTCGTGAGACTTGCGGCACATCCACAGTCAAAACGAGAGTGTCATAACCGGCAACTCGGGCACGGTCGACCATTGCCAAAGATGCGTCTTGAGAGGCCCCAAAATAAAGTTGAAACCACGCGCGCGATCCTGACATGCGGGCCATGTCCTCGATTGAGGTGGACGCAGCCGAGGACAGGCACACAGGGAAATCCATCGCCTTTGCGGCATTGGCCAACGACATGTCCGCCTTTGGGTGGACGAGATTGCACATGCCCATCGGGGCAATTCCAAATGGCACCTTGTAAGATTGACCCATCAGTTCCGTCGCCAGCGAACACTGCGCGACATCTGCCATCACACGAGGTTGCAGCATGATGTTATCGAAGTGTGACACATTGCGCGCCGCGCCAACTTCGCGCCCTGCTGCCCCTTCGATAAAGTCAAAGATCAGACGGGGCAGGCGCCGTTTTGCCAGGCGCCGCGCGTCTTCGGTCGAGAATATTCTGCTGTTTTGCTGCATCATGCGCGCGACTGCCTCGGGGGTTTACAAGAGCTTCCCAAGACTACAAAGAGTTTGGCTGGGCCGACCAATCGAAAAACATCTCTGACCCATACGCCAGACCTATACCTGCGCGAAACCCATAGGTGTTATGGCGTGCCACTCATGCTTTCCACCTTGTCGACCCGTGCTTGCAATTGCTGGCCAAACAGATCGACGAACTTCAATGCCTCACGCGACAGATCTTCCCGACGGGCGGCGACAATAGCAACAAAGTAAGTAAGCTTCTGTTTGATGGGCCGGAATACGACACCGCCCATCCGCACGGCCTGTTCCGCTGAAAATGGATCGGCAATGGCCAGCACGGACGCTTCGCGCACCAAGGCACCCGCCAAGGGCATATTGGCCACGGACAGGCGGGACCGCGCACGCAGCTTGTCAGACAGTTCGGGATTTATCGACATCATTGAATCCGGATAGCTGGCGCCAAAGGTAACAAATGTCTCTGTCTTGACCAGTTCTTCAAGATCAACCGGCCCGTATTCACCGGCCAGCGGGTGGTCTTCGGGCATCAGGCAAACATAGGCAGCAGACGTCTGATACAATACTTCGACGCCCGCATAATCCGGCTCGCGCCCGACAATGCCCAGATCAATCTGGCGCATCTGAACCGCGTCGAGGATTGCAGGTGTATTGCGTGATTGAACGACAAACTCGATGTCGGGGTTCTCGTGGTAGAGGCGGCTGATGGCAATGGGCAGCTCTATCGTTGCGATGGACTGGATCGTCCCGATGGAGATCGCCCCACCTTGCGACGTGCGAATTGATTTTGCCAAATCCTGCAAGCGGTCGATCCCCACAAACATGCCTTCGACACCTTCGTAGAAATGGCGACCTTCTACCGTGGGCGTCAGTCCCCGCCCAACACGCAAGAACAGGGGAAACCCGGCGGACTGTTCAAGATCTGCGATGAGCCTGCTCACACTGGGCTGTGAGATATGCATCATCTTCGCAGCTTCGGTGATGGAGCCGCAACGAATGGTTGCTCTGAATGCCTCGAGTTGACGTAGGTTCATTGGCGGCCTGACCCTCAGGTTTTTCTATGAATAACAGTTATTCATTTCTTTCTCCTTTGTATAGGTCGGAGGTTTTCATCTGCTTTAGGTATGGGTGTATCTGCTAATTCGATTGGCTGCGGCGCGGGTGATTTTCTAGACTTCCGTCTGAACCCGTACGCATTCCAATCATTTGGCCGGTATTTGATGACTGAATTAAACCTTCCCCGTTCACACTGGATGGACGACGAGCTTGAGATGTTAAGCGATGCGTGCCGCCAGTTCTATGCGCGCGAATGCGTCCCCCACTACGAGGATTGGGAGGTAGCAGGATCGTTCCCACGCGCGCTTTGGGAAAAGGCAGGCGAGATGGGGCTGCTGGGGGCGGAAGTTCCCGAAGAATTTGGCGGGCTTGGTGGCAGTTTTGCCCATGACGCAGTGATTGCATATCAGGGCAATCTGGCGGGAATTGATGGTTGGGGCGGCGGTCTGCACAACTCAATCGTGATCCCCTATCTCATTCACTACGGCTCGGATGAGCAGAAACATTCAATCCTGCCGCGCATGATATCAGGAGAGCTGATTGGTGCGATTGCGATGACAGAGCCAGGAGCCGGATCAGATCTGCAAAATATCAAAACCACGGCCGTCAAAGATGGCAATCACTACCGAATTTCCGGCTCAAAGACATTCATCACCAATGGCGCCTTGGCGAATATGATCATTGTTGCAGCCAAGACTGACCCTAAGGCAGGCGGGCGCGGCACCTCGTTGTTTCTGGTGGAGACCGATGGTCTGGAGGGGTTCCGGCGGGGTCGAAACCTCGATAAATTGGGGATGAAATCCAACGACACATCCGAGATGTTTTTTGATGACATGCGGGTGCCAGCATCGGCGTTGCTTGGCCCACAAGAGGGGCACGGGTTTGCCCAGATGATGCAGCAATTGCCGCAAGAGCGGCTGTTGATCGGCGTCTATGCAGTGGCGCGGATAGAACGTGCGCTGCAGGTGACGCTTGAATATGTCAAAGAACGTGCGGCCTTTGGTAAAAAGATAGCCGAGTTTCAGAACACCCAGTTTGTGCTGGCCGAAAGCGCGACCGAAGCCACCATCGCCAAGACGTTTCTGGATGCCTGTATTGCTGAACATTTGGACGGCAAACTGACGACGGAAAAAGCGTCGATGGCAAAATACTGGCTAACCGACCTGCAGGCCAAGGTTATCGACCGCTGTCTCCAGCTTTTCGGCGGCTACGGCGTGATGGCAGAATATCCGCTGGAGCGCATGTACCGCGATAACAGGATTGAACGCATTTATGCTGGCACCAATGAGATCATGAAGCTCGTGATCGCACGCGGATTGTTAAGGGAATGACGATGGAATTTATGGCAAACATTGTTCACTGCGAAACAAATGGTGCGGTGGCACGCCTCACCATGAATCGCCCCGATGCGCGCAACAGCCTGTCAGTTGCAATGTTGGATCGCCTGCACAGTACTATTTACGCATTGGGAACGGATAGCCGGATACATGTGATTGTTATCGCAGCAAATGGTCCCGGTTTTTGCGCAGGTCATGATCTGAAAGAACTGACTGCGGCGCGTACGCAACTCGATCAAGGCCGCGCTTTTTTCGATGATACAATGGCAAAGTGCGCGCGCCTGATGCAGACGATTGTCAACTGCCAAAAACCAGTCATCGCGCAGGTACATGGCATTGCGACTGCCGCCGGATGTCAATTGGTCGCCAGTTGCGATCTGGCCGTTGCCGCGGTTGATGCACGATTTGCCACGCCGGGGGTCAATATTGGTCTGTTCTGCTCCACACCAATGGTTGCTTTGTCGCGCAACGTATCGCGAAAGGCCGCGATGGAAATGCTACTGACCGGTGACATGATCCCGGCAGATCAGGCGCTGCAATTTGGATTGGTGAACAGGGTTGTGGCGCCCGGTGATCTGGAGGCGGAGACGAATGCTCTCGCAGACAAGATTGCAGCGAAGGCTCCGACGACGTTGCGCATCGGAAAAGAGGCATTTTATCAACAAGTTGAGATGTCACTGGCGAATGCTTATGAATATGCGTCGCGTGTCATGGTTGCGAATATGATGGAACCTGATGCCGAAGAGGGCATTAGCGCCTTTGTCGAAAAGCGCCAGCCAAACTGGCGGCCGCTTTCGGTCGATATGCGCGGGTAATTGTCGGAAGGACAGAAGATGGAATGTTGTGGACCGGGATATGCGTCGCCTGCTGATGCGATCAAAGCGCCGCGTGAGAAGCTGCTGTACACAATTGCGATCTACACTGGGACGGGCATTCAAAAGCCGGACTATCTGGCGACGGTGGATGTAGATCCTGACAGCCCGACCTATTCTCAGGTCATCCACAGGCTGGAAATGCCTGGGATTGGCGATGAACTGCACCATATGGGCTGGAATGCTTGTTCGTCGTGTTTTGACGATGGCTCCATGTCGCGCAAGTATCTGCTGTTGCCCGGCGTGCGCTCTAACAACATCCATATCGTTGACACCGCGACCGACCCGCGTGCGCCACGTCTTCACAAGGTGGTCGACGGGGCCGAGATCAAATCTAAGACCAACCTCTCCGGCCCGCACACTGTGCATTGTCTGGGCTCCGAAATCATCATCTCAATGCTGGGCGATGCCAAGGGCGAGGCACCGGGCGGGTATCTGCATCTCAACAAAGACTTCGAAATTCAGGGCCGTTGGGAAAGCTCGATGGGAAACATCAAGTTCGGCTATGATTTTTGGTATCAGCCGCGCCACAACGTGATGGTCAGTTCCGAATGGGCCGCGCCAAACACCTTTATGCCGGGCTTTGATCTGGAAGAAGTTGGTCATCTGAAATACGGACGCGAGCTGCATTTCTGGGATTTTGAAAAGAAAGTCCCGATTGAGACGATGTATCTGGGCGAGGACGGCTTGCTGCCGCTGGAGGTCAAATTCCACCATGATCCTGACAGCACCCATGGGTTCTGCGGTGCGGCGTTGTCTTCAAATGTCATCCACTGGTGGAAGGATGATGCAGGCAAGTGGCAGTGGGAAAAGATCATCGACGTCGCCAATGAACCGCATCCAGATTGGCCGATCCCGGTGCCCGGTGTGATATCTGCCATCCTAATCTCGATGGACGACAGATACCTCTATCTGAACAACTGGCTGCACGGAGATATGCGCCAGTACGACATCTCCGATCCGCACAACCCCGTCCTCACGGGTCAGGTCTGGATGGGCGGCTTGCTGGGTCGCGCACCAGAGGTCAACGGTGTCAAAATGGCTGGTGGGCCGCAGATGTTCCAGCTGAGCCTTGATGGCAAACGGCTTTATGTGACGACCAGCCTGTTCAGCACATGGGACAACCAGTTCTACCCAGAAATTCGCGAACAAGGCGGCGTCATGGCAATGATCGACTGCGATCCGGCGAATGGCGGGATGACCCTGAACCCTGATTTCATCGTGGACTTTGGCCAAGAACCCAACGGCCCCTCGCGTTGCCACGAGGCACGTTATCCCGGCGGCGATTGCACAAGTGACATCTGGCTATGATTGTGACGATCGCTAATCGCGATGGCGCGCGCTATGAGGTTGATCCGCGCAAACCGCTGCTCGACAGCTTGCGCAATCAAGGCGTCGAACTGCCGTTTGGATGTAAATACGGCGGTTGCATTACCTGTGCCGCCAAACTCACCACCGGCGAAGTCGACCAACGCCGCCAAGTCGCGCTGAACAACCGACAGCTCAACGACGGTTATGTAATCCTTTGCGTGGCTCGTCCGACGACAGACATCACCCTGGAAATCGGCGTCGAGAGCCACGACAAGCTATACCGCAATCCGTTTTTGGATCCGCTCAAACCCCACGAACTCAAGGCGGATATCGCCACGCCCCCGCCCTCAAGTCGCAAAGCGGTAGGGCACAAAGAACAGGAGGCATAGATGCCCGAAGCTGATGTTGACCACATCTATGACTACGATTCCAAATACCTAGCTGACATTCTGTCATCGGTGAAAACCATTGCCATGGTCGGGGCCAGTGCGGACAAGACCAAGTTCAGCTACGGCGTGCTGCGTGTGCTGCATGAAATCGGCTATGACATGATCCCCGTCAACCCGAACCCGAACCTGACCGAAATCCGCGGCATCAAGGTTTACCATTCGCTTGAAGAGATAGATCGCCCCGTGGACATGGTCGACGTGTTCCGCCCGAAGGAGGAATTCTATGGTTTTGCGGAAAAGGCGATTGCCATCAAAGCCAAGGTTTTGTGGGGCCAGATTGGCGTTTACGACGATGCCGCCGCGAAACTGGCGCAAAACGCGGGCCTTGAGGTGATCATGAACCGCTGCCCCAAAATCGAACTCTTCCGCCCGTTTTGGAAACCACGGCTCGATCTCACAATCTAATCCCAAGGAAACCCCCATGGCCCAGAACATCACGAAAAGCTCCAAGGACATCGTCAAAGACGCATTGTCGGCGATCCCTGCCATCAGTGTGGAAGGCGCCTTGCCACTGGTTGGCAGTGACACGCATGTGTTCGTCGATCTGCGCGATGGGACGGAGCAGGCTAAATCGGGCATCATTCCGGGCGCTGTTGCGTCGTCGCGGGGGATGATGGAATTCCATATTGATCCTGAAAGCCCCGCCCACAAACCCGCGTTCAATCAGAACAAAACCTATGTGTTTTATTGTGCGTCTGGCGGGCGTTCGGCGCTGGCAGCCAAGGTCGCCGTTGAAATGGGACTGTTGCCCGTGGTGAACCTATCCGGTGGCGTAGCCGCCTGGAAAAAAGCAGATGGACCGCTGGGGGACATCAAATAATGAGCAGGGTTGTCATCACATCCGGTGTCCGCACCGCAATCGGGGATTTTGGCGGTGCGCTGGCGGGTTCGCCGCCCTGTGATTTGGCCGTCGAAGTTGCCAAAGAAGCCATCGCGCGGGCAGGGGTTTCTCCCGCCCTTATCAATCAATCAGTATTCGGCAATGTCATCCACACCGAACCACGCGATATGTACCTGTCACGGGTCGCCGCCATCGGGGCAGGCGTTCCCGAATCATCGCCAGCGCTGACATTGAACCGGCTGTGCGGCAGCGGATTGCAGGCCGTTATTACCGCCGCCGAACAGATCATGTTGGGCAACGGTGATATCGTTCTTGCCGGTGGCGCTGAAAACATGAGCCGGGTCGGCCATTTGATGCCTGCTGCGCGTTTTGGTGCAAAAATGGGCGATGTGAGTGCCACCGACATGATGACCGGCGCGCTGACGGACCCGTTTGGCAATGGCCATATGGGCGTGACTGCGGAAAATGTGGCGACGGCAACCGACATTGATCGCAGCGCCCAAGACGCGCTGGCCTTTGAGAGCCATCAGCGGGCCGCTGCTGCGATCAAGGCAGGGCATTTCAAAGAACAAATTCTGCCTCTGACAGTCAGACAAGGCCGCAAAGACGTGGTGTTTGACACTGATGAACATGTGCGTGCTGATCTGAAGGCCGAAGATCTCGCAAAACTGCGTCCGGCCTTTAAGAAAGACGGCACTGTCACGGCAGGCAATGCATCGGGTATCAATGACGGGGCCGCCGCACTTGTTCTGGCATCCGAGGATGTCGCGGACAAAAATGGCATGCCCAAACTTGCCGTGATCCGCGCGTCTGCCCTAGGTGGTGTTGCGCCAGAGGTGATGGGGATGGGGCCGATTCCGGCGGTAACGCTCGCCCTGGATCGTGCTGGTCTGAAGGTTTCAGATCTGTCTTGTATTGAATCCAACGAGGCCTTCGCGGCTCAAGCCTGCGCCGTGTCAAATGCACTCGGCTTTCCACCTCAAATTACAAACCCGAATGGCGGGGCCATTGCTCTTGGCCATCCCATCGGGGCATCCGGTGTCGTAATCTTGATCAAATTGATCTACGAATTGCGGCGCACCGGCGGGCGCTTTGGCCTTGCGACGATGTGTATCGGCGGCGGTCAGGGCATTGCTATCATCATAGAAAACACGGAGGCAAAGTGATGTCTGTGATCCAGAAAATTGCAGTCATCGGATCGGGCACAATGGGTGGCGGCATCGCGATCTCAGCGTTGAGCGGCGGAATAAAGACGGTTCTGATCGACACATCTGATGCGTCATTGGAACGGGCACAAGCGCGCGTGCATAAGTACTTTGACCGCCAGGTTTCAAAGGAAAGGATGACGGCGCAGGATCGCGAAAATGCCCTGTCGTGCCTACAATTTTCAACTGATTTTTCCGCCGCCAGCGACGCCGATCTGGTGATCGAGGCGGTGTTCGAGGATCTTGAGATCAAGAAATCCGTATTCTCACAACTAGAGCAGGTTATCTCCCGAACCTGCCATCTGGCGACCAACACCAGCGCGCTGAAAGTCTCCGAGATCGCGAGCGCGCTGGTGTACCCGGATCGGTTTTGCGGGTTGCACTACTTTAGCCCCGCTGAGGTGAATCCGGTCGTAGAAGTCGTGCGCAGTGACGTGACCCAAGACAGCACCGTGACAGCTGCCTTGTCATTTCTAGACACGTGCCGGAAAATTCCGATCGAATGCAAAGATCGAAGCGGGTTTGCCCTAAACCGGTTCTTTTGCCCTTATACAAACGAAGCGGCACGCTGCGTCGACGACGGGCTGGGGTCGCCTGCACAAATCGATGACGTCGCAAAACAAGTGCTGGGCGTGCCGGTTGGACCTTTTTTCGTGATGAACATCGTCAAACCGCGCATCAACCTGGCGGCGGTCCGTAATCTGGCGCATTTGGGGCCGTTTTATGAGCCCGCTCATAGCTTGAGCGCAACTGGAGATGCTGATGAAAACTGGGAGATTTCCGATGCTCCCTCGCCGCTCGGCGCGAGTGAGCGCCAAGCTATCACAGATCGCCTACAAGGCGCGATCTTCTTTGCTGTGAAACAGGAACTCGATGAGGAGGTCGCAACCGCCGGAGCAATCGATCTTGGCGCTTGTCGCGCTTTTGCATTTACCAAAGGGCCAGTCGAAATGATGCGAGATTTGGGTGCAGACGCAGTGAACACCTTGATTTCATCCGTCACAGCGAACGTGAACGTATCTAATTAAATTAACATAAGACAGATTATGCGATCATGAAATGTCACCGGGGCACATTCTAAACTGGGTTGCGACAAATCCCCTATCTTGCTGGAAAGCAAGGAGAACGGAAGATGGCCCACACTGAGTTTGGATTTCGTGAGAGACGCACAATCGAAGATATGTTGAATGCGAAGATGTCTGTGGACAGGATCGCAGCTGAGATAGGAAGGCATCGCTCGACTGTGTTTCGTGAGATCAAACGGAACAAGTATGTTGATGACGAGCTGCCAAAGCTGAACGGCTACTACGGGATGAATGCGCAGAAATCTGCGGTTGAACGGCGCGCTCGTCGTCGCAAGCTGGTTCGCTTCGTCGATCTAAGAAATTACGTGATCAAGCAGCTGGAGTACGGATGGTCGCCGGAACAGATCGCCGGTCGCCTACAATATGACGGCCAATCTTTGCGCGTCAGTCACGAAACGATCTATGCTTACGTTTACGGCCCAGACGGCCAGTCGGAAGAACTCGCACGCCATCTTCCGCATCGGCGCAAGAAACGGCAGCCACGACGCCGACGCACACCGCGTGGTCTTGTTTTCCACCCGATCGGTCAATCCACGAACGGCCAGACTACGTCAAAACGCGTGAAACTTTTGGCGAATGGGAAGGCGATTTGATGATTTTTGAACGCGCGCAAGGCAAGACGAATGTCGCTTCCCTAGTCGAACGCAAGACCCGGTTCGCCGTGCTGTCCCGCAACAACGACCGCAGCACAACGCATCTGATGAACCGGTTGATGGGTGTGATGGAACCCCTGCCCCAGCCTGCCCGCAAGGCGATCACATTTGATCGTGGCATCGAGTTCAGGAACTGGCGCAAGCTCAAGCCTGGGATCGGTACTGAGGCATGGTTCTGCGATCCGCAAGCGCCGTGGCAGAAAGGGTCTGTCGAGAACTTGAACAAACGTGCCCGGCGCTATTTACCTAGAGATGCGCCCGTGGCCGCACTCTCAAATCGAGATATGAAGTCGATTTGTGACCGCTTGAACGGCACCCCCAGAAAGTGCCTGGGATGGCGGACACCAACTGAAGCATTCAGGGAAGAACTGATGAAACTGAGATAGCGGATCCAGTCGCAACGACCCTTGAGATTCCACGCAAAGTTAGAATGTCACCCCTGTGCAAAGCAGAAGTGTCACTCTCTTTAGTTGAGCAACGGGAGATTGGACATGGGATGGGTGATGATGAGCGAGCGCGAGTTAAATCGTGCCCGTCCGATAAACCCCACCTTCCGGGGTCGGGAAGGCCCTGTTACGCTGCTGTGGCCGCGTAACGCCATGGCATGAGCTCGTCGAGACGGTTGATCTTGTGGTCAGCGATCTGGGCGAGGACCCAGGTGAGCCAAGCTTGGGGATCGACGTTGTTGAGCTTGGCGGTTTCTATGAGGGTGAAGGCGATGGCCATGGCTTTGCCGCCACCTTCGGAGCCTGCGAACATCCAGTTTTTCCGGCCGATGGCCACCGGTTTGACGGCCCGTTCGGCGGTGTTGTTGTCCAGTTCCAGATGGCCGTTGTCGAGATAGGGACGCGCTTTCGGCATCCGGCCCAGGGCATAGCGGATGGCCTTGGCCAGGGGGAACTTGCCCGATATCTTCGGCAATTGCGCGTGCAGCCAGACCTCAAAGTCGTCGAAGGTCGGTCTGGCCTTTGCCTGCCGCAGGGCGACCCGGTCCTTGGGCGGTTTGCCCTGGGCGTCCTTCTCCACGGCATAGAGCTCCGCAATCCGGCGGATGGCCTCCTCGGCGATGCTTGACCCTTGTGCGGTGAACACGTCCACGAACTTGCGCCGCACATGCGCCATGCAGGCCATCTCGTCAGCCTTGTTCTCGCCGAACAAGCCGTTGAAGCCGGAATAACCGTCGGCATGCACCCAGCCCTTGTAGCCGGACAGGTGGTTGACGGGATGTTCGCCTTTGCGGTCAATCGTGAACTGATGCCAGGCACAGGGCGGGGAGAGCTATGCGGGAATTTGGGTGATGGCGTGATTTGAAGGGCGGCGTATCGTGGCGGGTGTCAAAGCCGGCCAGAACCTCACAAGGAGCGATACGCCATGAA
>Ga0208544_10000544_pt1 | contig 29397 bp, 26 predicted proteins | sample DEB08_DNA_9_FD_184526 | JGI IMG/M metagenome (GOLD analysis project Ga0208544, IMG submission 184526) | Aqueous microbial communities from the Delaware River and Bay under freshwater to marine salinity gradient to study organic matter... | ecosystem: Environmental > Aquatic > Marine > Coastal ... | reverse complement strand
AAGATCTCGAAATCAGCTTAAGAATTGAGAATTCTGATCTCTGAGTAGATCTGGCCGCAGCTTCAGTGCCCCGTGAACTGCTGCCAGATCATCTTGCCTTATCATTTGATGAACACAGATCATGACCAATTGAATTGGGGTGCCTCGGATGCCCGAAAAAATCCCCATTCAAAAGGCAAAAACAAAAAACATGGATATTTCCTCCCAGAAACTATGCTTCAAAAGGGTATGTGAGTTTCTATCTGACCCGGCAACGCACCATCAGAATGAAAAAGTCGATGTCATAACAACTCATGGTGCGAAGGTATTTCTGACCCGCGATATTGTTTACAAAATAAAGCAGCCTGTAAAATATGATTACCTGGATTTTTCCAACTTGCAAAAACGCAAGGACATTTGCGAAAGGGAATTGAAAATCAATAAGGTATATGCGCCGGACCTATATGAAAAGGCTGTTCCGATCACACTTGAATACAACGGCACGCTGGAAATAGCAGGTGATGGAAAACCTATCGAATGGGCGGTTGTTATGCGTCGGTTCGAAGATAGCGCACTGCTGAGTAATATCGCAGATGCCGGTAAACTGGAACAATCTTTGGCCGCTAATCTCGGTGAAAATATCGCAAGCTACCATTTATCCCTCCCCGATATCAAAACGAATGATGGTGCTGAACGTATTAGTGAAATTCTTGATGAACTGGAACGCTTTTTTACCGCAAAACTGGATTTGCCATTTAATCTGGAGATCCATAATTTCCAGGAACAAGCTAGGTTCGCCTTCTCTCAAGTAACCGCAGAACTGGATTTTCGAGCGCTAAAGGGCAAGGTGCGTCGTTGCCATGGCGATCTGCATTTGCATAATATCGTTCTACTAAACGGTTTACCTACCCCCTTTGACGCACTGGAGTTTGACGAACGATTGGCCACAACGGATGTTTTGTATGATTTGGCCTTCTTGATCACAGACTTGTTGCACAAAGGCCTGCGAGCGCAGGCAAACATGGTTTTCAATCGGTATTTATTGGAAGCTTGGCCACTGGTTAACGATAACGGCCTCAATGTATTACCGCTTTTCATGGCTATTCGCGCAGCCATAAGGGCGATGGTCTCTCTTCAGACTGCTCAATATTCTTTGGGAAACAATTTAGACCTATCAAAAGAAGCTTCTGAATACTTAACAAACGCCATTGCATTTTTGGTGCCCTCGCCGCCCCGCCTAGTGTGTATAAGCGGATTATCAGGCACAGGGAAATCGACACTTGCATTGGCACTGGCTCCAATGATGGATCCGTCACCCGGTGCGGTTCTGTTGCGTAGCGATCTTGAGCGAAAAGAAATGTTGGGTGTGGATGAATTTTCGCACTTACCACAGGAAGCCTACTCCCGGGAGATGCATGAGAAAGTATATCAACGCCTGCTGAAAAAAACTGATTGCGCATTGAGGCAAGGATATAGTGTGGTTCTTGATGCGGTGTTTTCGAAATCTGCGGAACGCAAGGCTGCGGCTAAAGTTGCAAAAGAACGAGGCGTACCGTTTGATGGTATTTGGCTGACTGCTCCCCCTGAGGTTCTTCTAAAACGGGTTGCGGATCGCGCTCATGACGCTTCAGATGCTACCAAGGACGTTGTTCGGAAACAAATGAAGCGAGGAAATGTCCCTAACTTCAAGACTGAGAAAGGCTGGAAACAAATCGACGCTTCCGGATCACCATCTGCTATCAGTCAAGCGGTCAGCACGATGCTCAAGCTTGAACTGAAATAGGTGAGTACACAACGAGATCAAACCGTAATAAGCAATGGTGCAATCAGCAAGAAGCCGGAACTAACCGCACCAATTACAGGAATGACAAAGGGTACAGTGAATACCCCATCCGGTGCTATATCGCCGCGTTGCTTCACGCGGATCAGTGAAATGTTGACAAGCAAAAAAACCATCAAAACAAGTTGCGATGTAAGTTCAGCAAGTTGACCTAACTCTACAAAGAGCGCCAACACCAAAATCAATAATGTTACAATAGCGGTTGCTATCAGCGGCGTTTGGGTTACCGGGTTCACTTTGGCCAGAATTGAAGGCAATTGTCTTTGGCTGGCAAGGCCATAAGTCACCCGAGAGGCCAGAATGATTTGAATAATCACACCGTTCATCGTTGCCAAGATTGCAATCAGGCTGATTGAGACCGGAGATATCCCGGTCAGTTTTTCAAACAACAACCCGATCGGCGCACGCGATGAAGCAAGTACATCAATCGATAGTGCATCGATGGCAACGAGCGAAACCAGAAAATAGAGTATGGTGACCGAAATAAGAATGATTGCAATCGCCCATGGCATAATCTTTGAAGGATCTTTGGTTTCTTCAGCTATATGGACCACATCATCGAAGCCGATAAACGCAAAGAACGCCAATAGACTGGCACCGATAATACCAGTCACAGCGGCATAGTCTGAAAAGGAAGGCAGGGTTTCTGGAACTCTCATCAACAAAGATGGATTGTTTTCAAATCCGGCTGCAATGATCGCTACAAGACCAAGAATTTCCAATACAGTGAGGACGCTAGCAAAAATTACCGACTCTTTGATACCCCACCCTGCAATGAGCGCCATCAAGATGATTACAATGGCGGTGACCATTTCCAGAGGCATATCAACCAAAAGAACTACATAGCCAGCGCAACCTAGGGCAATTGTGGCGGCGGCAACAATTCCTGCCAAAATGATTGATCCGCCGGTTAAAAGCGTCAAAAAGCGATTGCCAAAGGCTGCTTCAACATAAGCAGCATCACCGGCACTTTTTGGAATTCGCGAGGAAAACTCCGCCATGCTGCCTGCGCTGAAGCCCATTACCAATGCCGCCAGCAAAAAGGCGGAAGGCGCATAAATACCTGCCCTGCCCGCAGCCTCGCCGACCAGAACATAAATACCGGCACCAATGGTTATCCCCAGTCCATAAAGAACCAATGGCAACAGCCCTACTGTTCTCTTCAACTGGGCCACAGGTTTTGGGGTCAGATTATTCACGAACCATCCACTTCGATTTCCAAATTCTATTTAGTATCCTTATCGTCATTTTTCTCTTGGTGTTTGATATTGATCAAAACACTGTCCGTCAGGTTTGGGAAAATGAAAGAGTTGAATCAGGCCAGGCGAGGTTAGTGTGTTCACAAAAACCGATAAAATTCCAAAATCCAGCGAACCACTGGCTGCTTCGCATTTATGTAGGCAATTCTCGTTGCCGCAAAAACCGAAGAGCAAGGGTGCGCACGGAGAAGACAAAGGATCGGGAGGCCTGAAACTGATTGGCCAGGAACGCGCCCTCCAGGCCATCCGTTTTGCTGCCCAGACACCCCACAGCAATTTCAATCTTTTTGTCACTGGTCAACAGGGTTTTGGTCGCCATCGTGCTGTTCTTGACATCCTGACAAAAGAAGCCCTTGGCAAACCTGCGCCGCAAGACTGGGTCTATGTCCACAATTTCACCAATCCGCATAAACCGGTGGCGATCAGCTTGCCTTCCGGCATGGCCATTCGTTTCAAAGACGCGATGCAAACGCTGATTGACGATCTAGCCAACGAAATTCCTGCCTTGTTTGAAGCTGATGCATACCAAAGCAAGCGGCGCGCTCTTGAGCAGGAATTTGGTGAGCAACATGAAAAGGCATTTGAACAATTAATGTCCGATGCCCATGATAAAAATCTTGCTCTACTGCGAACACCGATGGGGTTCATGGTTGCCGCAACGATAAACGATCAACCCATGAAACCGGAAGACTTCGAGGCCCTGCCAAAAAAGCAGCAAGCACTAATCGACAAAAATATCCGTGAAACCCAAGATCTGTTGGAGGTACTCTTAAAGCAGATACCAAAGCGGGAAAAAACCCATCGCCACTCAATCGAAAACCTGAATTCTACAGTCGCCAATGAAGGTGTAGAAAACGCCATCAAAGAGGTAAACGGGGAATTTCGCCAGATAGAAAAACTGAAGCAATATCTGGATGACGTGAAAGCCGATCTCATTGAAAACGCCGAACAGTTTTTAACAAGCGGCCCAGGAGCTCATGCCGGCGCTTTCCCGGTAGCGACCACCAAACATTATAGCCGACCTGAATACCAGCGTTACAGTGTCAATATCATGGTCTCAAATCCCCCTCAGGGGCATTCAGGTGCTCCGGTTGTAACAGAGAATTTGCCGACACTTGCTAATCTCGTTGGTCGCATTGAACATATGTCTGAAATGGGTGCAATTTTTACTGACTTCACAATGATACATCCCGGTGCATTGCATCGAGCCAATAGCGGATATCTGGTACTGGATGTTCTCCAGATTTTGTCTGAACCTTTCGCATGGGACGCATTGAAACGCTGCTTGAAGACCAAGCAAATATCAATTGTCTCGGCTCAGGAACGCCTTAGCCTGTTTAGCACCACATCGCTTGAACCGGACCCCATCCCGCTGGATATCCGTGTTGCTTTGGTTGGTGAACGTATCCATTATTACCTGTTGTCGATGTATGATCCCGATTTTTTAAAACTGTTCAAAATTCAGGCAGATTTTAATGACGAGGTACCCATAACACCCGCAAACATCGCAGACTTTGCCGAGATGGGACAACTAATAGCGCAAAAGGATAAACTGCTGCCACTTAACAAATCAGCATGCGAGAGACTGCTGATTGAAGCAACCCGAATGGCTGAAGATGCCGAAAGACTGTCGCTCAATGCAGGAAAGCTCTCAGACATTATCAGAGAGGCAAACCATCTCGCTAAAATCGCGAAAGCAAGCAGCATTGATGCAAGTACAATAGAAGAAGCAATTGAAAATGCCGAATACCGATCAAGCAGGCAGCGCGAACTGACGCAGGAGGCAATCGAGCGAAATATTCTGCTCGTCGAAACCTCCGGCTCTGCTATCGGCCAAATCAATGCATTGTCCGTACATCAGATCGGGGAATTCCGGTTTGGCAGACCTTCGCGTGTCACAGCAAGGGTCAGAGCAGGCAAAGGTGAGGTGGTTGACATTGAGCGCGAGGTTGAACTGGGCGGTCCGCTGCATTCCAAAGGGGTAATGATCCTTTCGGCCTATTTGTCTTCGCAATATGCCTTGGATGTTCCCCTATCCCTTTGGGCAAGCATCGTTTTCGAGCAAAGTTATGGCGGCGTTGACGGAGATAGTGCATCGGCGGCAGAACTTTTTTCCGTACTCTCGGCCTTGTCAGAGTGCCCGATCAATCAATCCTTCGCAGTGACTGGTTCCGTCAACCAATTGGGTGAGATACAGACCATTGGCGGCGTTAACGAGAAAATCGAGGGCTTCTTCGATATTTGTGATCATCGCGGACTAACCGGGCAACAAGGTGTGTTGATTCCTTACTCAAACATAAAACATCTCGCATTACGCCCGCGCGTGGTTAAGGCGGCAAAGGCTAAGAAATTCAAAATCATCCCGATCAAGACAATCAATGAAGGGATTTCGTTATTGACAGGAAACACTGCTGGCAAACGTCTTGAAACCGGCAGTTATTCAAAAAACTCGATCAATGACCTGGTTGAGAAAAAGCTAATCAGCTTTGCAGACCGAATTCGTTCCTATTCAAGGGCTGTTGAACCAGTGCCTTCGGCAAATGGAAGTAAAAATGGAAAACGATAAGCCTCTTGTCAAAATAGTTTTGGGTGCCACATGCTTTGCCGATGCCAAAGTTGCAATTGACATCGTTGAGAAGCTGGCGCGGACCCTTGAGTTGAAATTACGCGCATATTTATTAAAGGAGGATGCGGCCCTGTATGCAAGCGCATTGCCTTTTGCACGCGCCATTAGCCCTTCCGGGACAAGCCTTGAAGTTTCAGACATAAAAATGCAACAAGCATACTTCGCTGATATAGGCTTCTACGAACGGGCCCTCAAATCACTTGCAGAGCAAAGCAAGGTTTCGTGGACCCTGGAAGAAAGAAAGGGCAATCTTGATGGCATCATGGAAGCCGCCACCAGCCATGAAGCCATCGCACTATTCGGTTTCAACCAACTTCAAAAACCTAGAAATGGTATCGTGGTGTTGGCTGGCGAAGATCAGGATATATCCAATTTCAAATCACTGGCTGGAACGCTTTCCAGTGAAATGAATACATCGATTGAAGTTCTCCGCGTCGAAACAAATGAAAACAACGCGTCCAATATGATCGATCTGTTGCATAAGCTGCAAACCAAAAGTCCAGCATTACTGATTGCCACCTCGGAGATTATTCGAATGACCAGTATAAACGCCTTATTGGATGCCAGCCGATGCCCACTCATTGTCTACAATCAATTCGAATTTGCAGCAGATAGCGGCTAACAGGGCCTTCAATCGTCACTATCTGCCAGTTCACAAAGTGCGTTTTTCTTCAAAATGCTGACTTCGTGTGGATTCTTTAGATCAATCAGGCCATCCTTCCTAAGTTGGGTTAGAACACGGCTCACTGTTTCAATCGTCAAACCCAGAAAATCAGCAATATCGGAGCGCTTCATTGGCAGATTGAAAGCTATACGGCCATTTTCCACATGCCCGGTACGGCTTCCTATTGCCAAAAGAAACGATGCAATTTTTTCAATCGCAGATTTGCGCCCTAGCATCATGAAATGTTCCTGCATATTACTGACTTCGCAAGCAGCAAGCTTTAGCAACCGATCGAACAGAACCTGATCAGTGCCGTTATTGATTGAGCAGGCATTCTTCTTCAATACCAATATCTTTGTCGGCACCACTGCCTCACAATCGTTGTGATAGCAGCAATCATGGCTCAACCCGACAATGTCATCTGGATAGCCGAAAGTCAGCACCTGACGACGGCCATTGGCCATCACTTTTGTAGTTCGTAAGAGACCTTCCAAGACCTGATAGACAAATTCAGATTTATCCCCTTCATAAAAAAGCGGCTGGCCGGCTTTTAGGGTATGAATTTGTGTAGTCAAGATCTCGCCCTCGTTGACCAATCCCAATGGAATTTGCGTGGTAGAGTTGTTGGCGTCCTTGTTAAAAGTTACATACATATTCAGCACTCCTTGTCTGCTAGTTAAGTCTGGAGTATAGGGCGCTGACTGTGTTAGCCGTTTCACCGGAATGTATTGAAATGTATCAAATTGTAATTTGAATTCGCTGTAGCTAAGGTGCAACTCAAAGTGGACGTATTTTGTATTTCAAATATCCTAGCGTATGTATATCCTTAAGAAATAGTCGACGGTTTGTGCGGATACTGGAGCGAATTTTATGCCTAACTCAAAGGTCAAGATACTAGTCGTCGATGACGAGCCAAAAATACGGCTTTTGCTGCGCCGCTGCTTGGAGTCGGATGGTTATCAGGTGCTGGAAGCTGCCAATGCCAACAAAACATTTGAATTGATCCAAAGCGAAAAGCCGGATCTCATTACACTGGATTTGCAATTGGGCGAAGACAGTGGCCTGTCGATTGCAGCAAAGATACGCGCAACATCCAACGTCCCGATCATTATGGTAACTGGTAAGGGTGAAGTCATCGACAAGGTTGTCGGGCTGGAAATGGGTGCTGACGACTATATATCCAAGCCATTCCATGTCCGTGAAGTATTAGCTCGTGTGAAGACCGTTCTGCGGCGGACAAATCGACTAACTACACAAAAGGCTGGAGATCAGTTAACCGGAAATCATTCAAGCATCGAAAGAGAGCAGAAATTCCGCACAATGCGCTTTGAGCAGTGGACCGTTAAACCAGACAGTTTTGAACTTTTAAACTCGCTTGGTGACATGTGTCATATCACCACGGCTGATTTCAAACTGCTTATGGTTTTTCTGGAGAATTCAAAAAAAGTACTTTCCCGTGACCGGATCATGGATCTGACCAACGGCATTGAATGGACGCCAAATGACCGCACAATCGATAACCAGGTTGCAAGGCTACGCAAGAAAATCGAAGAAGACCCTGCCAATCCAAGTCTTATCAAAACCGTTCGTGGAATAGGTTACATGTTTGCCCGTGATGTCGTAAATTCAGACGACTAACCTCGTGTCTGCCCGCGAATTGCCAAAGCAATGGCCGTGGCAAGATCTGCCTGACGATAAGGCTTTCGCAACAACTGAATATCGAGCTTTTCCAGCGTACCACTATGGATCAGATCCTCCGCATAGCCTGAAGTAAGCAAAACATTTATATCAGGGAAATTCGCCCTTACCTGTTTTGCCAATTCATAACCGTTTGCCTTGCCAGGCATTACAAGGTCTGTGAACACTAGGCTGATTTTCTTTTCACTTGAAGCATATCGATCCAATATTTCCAGCGCTTCATCGCCGCTGCTGGCCAAAAGGGTTTCATATCCAAGCGCTTCCAATCTTTGCTGGGAAAGCGCACGGACCTTGGGATCATCTTCTACAACAAGAACCAGATTACTGGTGCCGGCAGTTTCAAGCACTTCGTGCCTGGCCACGGTTTTTTGCTGCTCCGCATCACTTCCATAATGGCGTGGAAGATAAATATTAACGGTTGTTCCCATGCCGGGCTCACTGTAAATGGTGCATTGCCCCCCCGATTGCTCAGCAAAGCCATGAACCATCGAAAGCCCCAATCCCGTTCCTTCGCCGAGCGTTTTCGTGGTAAAAAAAGGTTCGAAAACGTGGGCCAAAACGTCTGGTGCCATTCCCGCCCCACTGTCTGAAACAGATACTCTGACATAGTCACCGACTTGGAGCCCCCCTTCCTGAGCAGCATAGCCCTCATCAATTGCCTGGTTGCTGGTCTCCAGCATCAATGTACCACCATCCGGCATCGCATCGCGGGCATTAACTGCAAGATTAATAAGAGCGCTCTCCAAGGGAGCTGGATCAACAAGCGACAGCCATAAGTCCTTTGAGAAACGGGTCTCAATGACGACTTTCGCTCCAAGTGTACGCTTCATCAGTTTAACAAGACCGATGATCGTTTGGTTCAGATCGATGTTTTTTGGCTCAAGAACACTGCGCTTTGCAAAGGCGAGCAGACGGTTTGTCAATTCAGCCCCAAGGTCAGCCGCCTCCAGCGCCTCTTTCAACAAATCACGCTGCAACTCATCTTTTAAATGAACGTCCAAAAGTTCAAGATTTCCGGTGATAATTGTCAGCAGGTTATTAAAGTCGTGAGCGATCCCGCCCGTAAGCTGTCCTAATGCCTCCATTTTCTGGGCTTGCAAAAGAGCATTTTCGATTTTTCTTCTGCGCGATAAATCATGGATGATGCCTGTAAAAAATCTCTTTCCACCGCTTTGAAACTCGCTGATCGAAAGATGGATAGGAAAGGACCTGCCCTCTTTGTTTTTCCCTTTAACTTCACGGCCAATGCCTAAAATTTTTTTCTCACCAGTCTTCAGATAACGCTGCAAATATCCCTGGTGCTCGGCAGCCCAAGATTCAGGCATCAGGATATTCACGTTTTTGCCGATCAATTCAGCACTCTCATAGCCAAACAGTTTCTCTGCTGCCATGTTAACGTTTTCGATCGAGCCTTCGCTATCGATTGAAATTATGGCATCCACTGCAGCTTGCAGAAGCGCTTCCAGCTTGGTAAGTTTTGCGTCTTTATTTGGCACTTTTTGTGCTCCCAGGAATTCTTAGACAATTGATATCCATCAAAATTTGCTTGGATAACCAGATTACTATCACCCCTTCATCGCACTAAACAGCGTTTAGGGAGATCAGGTCATGAATATACATTCAGATAATGAAAAGACAACGGCTTTAGCGAGCGTTGATCGTAAATTCAGCTTCCCATCAGCCTATACAATTTTGTTCGCACTCACAATTGTGATGGCTGCCCTTACATGGCTCATCCCATCAGGAAAATATGATCGGGTCATGAACGATTCTCTCGGCAAAGAAGTTGCTGTTCCAGGGACATATAAAACCGTTGAGGCCAATCCCCAGTCTTGGCTTGACGTATTATACGCTCCCATAAAAGGATTTTACGATCCGGTTGCGTACACCGCCAATGCCATTGATGTATCATTGTTTGTGCTAGTGATTGGCGGCTTTTTGGGGGTCGTCAATTCAACCGGAGCTGTTGATGCAGGCATCAAGCGGGCCATGTTTGCCTTGCAAGGCAAGGAAAAATGGATGATCCCGATCCTGATGGGATTATTTGCTTTTGGTGGAACAACCTACGGCATGGCGGAGGAAACCCTCGCCTTTTATATTTTGATAATCCCGATCATGATTGCTGCAGGTTATGATGCCCTGACAGGGGTTGCGATCATCATGATAGGCGCAGGGATTGGGGTTCTCGGTTCGACGATCAATCCGTTTGCAACGACCATTGCATCCAATGCCGCCAGCATTCCGTTCACAACAGGTATGGGCCTTCGTATCGCCATCCTTATCATCGGCTGGGCAATCTGTGTTGCATTCGTCATGCGCTATGCTGCCAAGGTAAAGGCAAATCCCGCCAGTTCTATTGTCTCGGACTTGGCCGATTCCAACTACGACCATTTCATAAAAGGAAACGGCGTTGGCGAGACCAAATTTGATTTGCGCGAAAAACTGATCGTCGCGCTATTCGCCCTGACCTTCGCCGTGATGATCTGGGGCGTTTCTTCCCAGGGCTGGTGGATGGCCGAAATGTCCGTCCTGTTTCTAGGCGCAGCGCTGGTAATTGGCATATTCGGTTGGATTGGAGAAAAGAATTTCGTTGAGGCCTTTGTCGATGGCGCCAGGGATTTGCTCGGCGTTGCCCTCATCATCGGCATTGCCCGAGGCATCGTCGTCATCATGGATGCAGGCAATATCACCGATACTATTCTGCATGCTTGCGAGCAGGCGATCTCAGGCTACTCGAGCACCGCCTATATCAACGCCGTCTATTGGATCGAAGTGTTGCTGTCGTTCTTCATTCCTTCAACTTCCGGCCTTGCGGTATTGAGCATGCCCATCCTTGCGCCACTTTCAGACTTTGCCGGTGTCGGGCGGGATCTGTCTGTTACCGCTTATCAATCTGCTAGCGGGATCGTGAATCTCATCACACCGACCTCTGCCGTGGTCGTAGGCGGCTTGGCAATTGGCCGGGTTTCCTATGATCGTTGGTTGCGGTTCATTTGGCCATTACTGCTCATTCTCACCATTCTCATCATGGCCGCCCTCAGCCTTGGCGCGATGATTGGCGGGCAATAATATGGAAAAGATTGATGCCAAATATGGCGTTTATTCCGAAGTTGGAAAATTGCGGAAAGTAATCACCTCTCGCCCTGGCCTTGCTCATCGGAGACTAACACCCACCAATTGTGACAGCCTGCTATTCGATGATGTTTTCTGGGTGCATCAAGCTCAAAACGATCACCACGATTTCGTATCAAAAATGGAAGAGCGCGATGTGGAAGTGCTGGATGTCTACGATCTTCTAGCGGAAACTCTTTCGAACGTAACAGCAAAGAACTGGCTGCTTGATCGCAAGATCACGCAGTACCACGTTGGCGTTGGCATGTTGGATGAATTGCGTGCATGGCTTAGCGAGTTGAAACCGTCTGAACTCGCGCGCTATCTCATTGGCGGAATTGCGGTGAATGACTTGCCGTTCAAACCTAACGGCATGTTTGGATCCTTTCTAGGTACTAGCGGGTTTGTTTTGCAACCGTTGCCAAACATGCTTTTTACGCGGGACACAAGTTCTTGGATTTATGATGGTGTAACGCTCAACCCAATGTTCTGGCCAGCACGCGTCGAAGAAACCCTGTTAACCGCAGCGATCTACAAATTTCATCCCGACTTTGGTGACAATCATGTGCAAGTCTGGTGGGGGGATCCTGATATCGATTATGCCAGGGCCACTTTGGAAGGCGGCGACATCATGCCGATCAATGCGTCAACCGTACTGATTGGCATGGGAGAGCGCACCAGTCCGCAAGCTGTAGGACAAATTGCGAAGTCACTTTTTCTAGCAGAAGCCTGCGAACAGGTAATCGCCTGTCAAATGCCAAAAATGCGTTCCGCCATGCATCTTGATACCGTTTTCACCCTTTGTGACCGGGACTTGGCAACCAGTTATGTTTCCATCGCCAATGAAATTCAATGCTACACACTTCGCCCGGGTAAAACTCCGGGCGAGCTTGATATACGCAAAGACACCCAGGTTTTCTTGGATCTGGTCGCAGATGCACTGAAGTTGAAGAAACTTCGTATCGTTGAAACTGGTGGCGATATCTATGAGCGTGAACGCGAGCAATGGGATGATGGCAATAACGTCATCGCATTGGAACCAGGCGTAGTCATTGCCTATGACCGCAACACCGACACCAATACTGCCCTTCGCAAGGCAGGTGTTGAAGTTATCACTATTAGGGGCGCTGAGCTTGGTCGCGGGCGCGGCGGCGGGCATTGCATGACCTGTCCGATCAAACGCGACCCCATTGATTAAACCATATCATCAGGAAAACGAAATGGCCCATTCATTGAAAAATCGTTCTGTTCTCACATTAAAAGACTTTTCGGCGAAAGAGATTTATTACCTGCTCGATCTCGCAGCTCATTTGAAGATGGCTAAAGTCGCCGGGACGGAACAACCTGTATTAAAAGGCAAGGAAATCGCACTTATTTTTGAAAAGGCTTCGACACGTACCCGAACCGGATTTGAAGTGGCAGCTTATGATCAAGGTGCTCATGTGACCTATCTCGGCCCCACTGGCTCGCAGTTTGGTTATAAGGAAACCATGAAAGATACGGCAAGGGTATTGGGCCGAATTTACGATGCCATAGAATATCGTGGATTTGCTCAGGAGAGTGTTGAAACACTGGCCGAGTTTTCAGGGGTACCAGTATATAATGGCCTGACCGATGAGTTTCACCCGACACAGGTTCTGGCTGACTTTCTGACCATGCGCGAACATACAAGAAAGCCACTCAAGGACATTGTATTTTGCTTTGTTGGAGATATTTCCGGCAATATGGCAGACAGCCTGTTAGTAGGGGCGGCAAAAATGGGAATGGATATTCGCCTTTGTGGGCCAAAACAATTGCATCCCGCTGAAGCAGTCTTGAAATTTGCTCAGGATGAGGCCCATCTATCCCATGCCAAGATCTTGATTACTGATGACATTGCATCTGCAGTCGACGGCTGTGATTTTATTTATACTGATGTATGGCTTTCCATGGGCGAACCTGAAGCGCTTTGGCTGGAACGGATCAATCTTCTGAAGCCTTATCAGGTAGACATAAATATGATGCGCAATACGGGTAACAATCAGATTTGCTTCATGCATTGCCTGCCTGCATTTCACAATACTGAAACAGTTGTGGGTGCGAAAATCGCTAAAGAATATGGTTTGCAGGCCATGGAAGTAACCGACGAAGTATTTGAGTCCGAGGCATCCATTGTATTCGATCAGGCGGAAAATCGAATGCATACGATAAAGGCAATTCTTGTGGCAACCTTGGGATAATCCATCATGCGTATTGTTATCGCCTTAGGCGGAAATGCCATATTAAAACATGGTCAAATGCTGACGGCAGAAAATCAACGCCTGAATGTCCGCAAAGCAGTTGAACAGCTTTCGCCACTGATTGATGCTGGGCATCAAATCATCCTCACCCATGGCAGTGGTCCGCAGATCGGATTGCTGTCTCTACAAAATTTTGCATACAAGCCCGACCAGATATATCCGCTTGATGTTCTTGATGCCGAAGTCAGCGGAATGATCGGATATGTCATTGGGCAGGAGCTATTTAATATTCGTTCTGACGATCCTCAGATCGCTACCTTGTTGACCCAGATCGAAGTTGACTGGGATGACCCCGCTTTCGCAACGCCTTCAAAACCTATTGGTCCTTTCATGCAAAAAGCAGAGGCTGAACGTCTACAGGCGCAATACAACTGGCAGATCGTTGAAGACAAGGGGCAATGGCGCAGGGTCGTTGCGTCGCCGTTTCCGCGTCGTGTCATTGAGGCAGATATTATAAGGATGATGGTCAAGAACGGGATCATCGTCATTTGCGCAGGTGGCGGCGGCGTGCCGGTCGTTCGAGATCAAAATGGCGACCTCATTGGTATTGAGGCGGTGATTGACAAAGATCACGCGTCAGCACTTGTCGCCAAGAATGTCAATGCAGATCAATTATTGCTATTAACAGATGTTGAGGGCGTTTATGAAAATTGGGGAACCGACGATCAGTGTCTTCTCGCAGAAATGAACCCTGTTGATGCAGATGCATCCCGTTATCCAGCAGGTTCGATGGGACCCAAAATCGCGGCTGCCTCATCCTTTGGAAAAATCTCTGGTAAATCTGCGATTATAGGGTCGATCAACTTTATCACTGAAATATTAGCCGGTAAAAGCGGCACTCATTTCAAACTGAATTGATTGAAGAACACACTGTTTTACTTGCTATTGGGTGCAGCCCTGAAACCCGCACCATTTTTTGGCCTGATACCCAACCCTTGTCGGATCGAGAGATAATTCATCAGATCAGCAAGCGTTAGAACCCCAAGTAGTCTTGCATCCTTGGTGACAAGCAATTTGCGCTGGCCAGTTGAAGCCATCAATTTGAATACATCTTCAGTCGCCATATCAGGCGCAATGGAATTGCTGCTATTGATCTTCACATAAATATCGCCAACTTGTGTCGAGTTCCAATGCTCCAATTCTATCTTGTGAATGATGTCAATATCCACATAGCCCAAAACCTCTTCACCCTCTACGATTGGAACAAATGACACTTTGTGCTTCAAGATGACTTCATTGACGACACTGTCGATGGTCGCATCCGCATCAGCGGTAATTACATCGGTGGACATCAAGTCTTCCACCTTCTGATCCTTGAGCGCTTGGGTAACAATCAATTGCTGATAGCTCCCGCGCGATGCTGTCAGGATAAAAAAGCCAATCAGAATTTGCCAGAATCCGCCAATTCCAATATTTGCTGAAAGGGAAAATACGCCCGAAATAATGAGCATAATTGCCAGAATAACCCCCATATTGCTCGCTATACGAGTTGCCCAAAGAAGATCATTCCTTGCTTTCCACAGACCAGCTCGCAAAATTCGGCCTCCATCCATTGGGAATGCCGGAAGCAAATTGAAGGCAGCCAGAACCAGATTGATAAGACCCAGATAACCAATCACCGCAAAGAGTGAAGCTGATGCATTTTGTAACGTGTTTTCATTTCGAAATACTTCCAGAATTGCATAACACGCAAGACCAATCACAACGCTCATCACTGGCCCGGCAAGAGCAATCCAGAACTCTGTTTTGGGATCTTTTGGTTCTTGCTCAAGTTCCGCAACGCCGCCAAAAATAAACAGGGTGATACCACCAACTTCCAATCCGAAATGGCGTGCCACCAAGGAATGAGATAGCTCATGCAAAATAAGGGAAGCAAACAGGCCGAGCATCGCGATGATGGATAGAGCAATATAATCGTAGCGCTCCAATCCCGGCAAGACATCCGGGAAATATGCCGTTGAAAGGTTCCAAACAATCAACGCGGCTATCAACAACCAGCTCGCGTCAACTTTGACCCGAAATCCAAGAATATTGAACAATTCTATTGTATTCTTCAGCATGGAAAGCGCCATTCGGTTCATTTTATTGCCCGATTAAATCTAGCATGATTGCGAACCAACGCATTGATATTCATCAAAAAAGAATTCGGCTTTATTGACGCTCTACCACCAGCGTTCCATCATCAATCAGATCATTCGGATAAACAACTACGCGCTGGCCCGCCTCAAGCCCGGATATCACCTGCGCTTCTGCATTGTTCATTTTCCCCAATTGGATCTGACGAAGCATCGCCCTGTCTTCGACAACAACGAAAACCGCCCATTTGCCTTTGGATCGAAACAAGGCACCAATGGGCACTTTCAATACATTGTCTGCCGACCAGATCTCGATCTCTGCCAAAACCTGATAACCGTGTCCAAGCCCCTCTGGAACAGACGCCAAATCCAGAATTGCATTGACCCTTTGTTCCTCAATTCCAAGGGAAGAAATCTTGGTGAACGCAGACGGATCGATACGCCGTACAACAGCTTGAAGCGTTTCATCACCTCCCCAATTTGTGATCTTAACCGTTGATCCAGGCAGCACCTTGGGAGCATCACTGGATAGCAAATCGACAACCACTTCAAGCTGCCTAGGATCACCAACCTCGGCAATATTCATCCCCGGCGACACAGCTTGTTCACTGCGGGCCAGCACTTTCAGAACGACACCATCGACAGGAGAGAACAGTTTGAAACAACAGGCATTATTATCCTCTGGAGACAATGCAGTACCTGGCTGCTGCAGTTTTGCCAAAGCGCTTGCCAGTTCCGCTTCACGCAAACGGATCGTGGCATCACTCGACTTAACTTGTGCTTCGTTCAACGTCATTTCGCTATATGCTTTTTCCAAGGCACTATCAGAAATGACGTTGGTTTTCGCGAGTTTGGATGCACGCTGATACTCCGATAGGGCCAACTCGAAAGCTAATTGAGCGCGAGTCCGCTCGACCTGTGCCAAGGCAATTGCTGACCGGGCAGCCTCAGTCATCGCTCTAAGCTCAGTAAGCGTTCGTTCATCAAGAAAGGGTGGATCAAGCGGATGAATGGACGCAATGACCGTTTCATTTGCGATCACTGTTTCACCCTCTTCCAGTTTCGAGCGATCCAGATGCCCCGCAATAGGAGACGAAACTGTATAAACGTCTCGAACCCGCACAATACCTTCCTCTTCAATGGTGACGGTCATCGGTGCATTTTCAATAACAGCCGTTTCCACGCCAATCGATTGAGCGCGCATAGCCAAATAAAAGCCGGCGCCAATCGCTATCAGTACAATTCCCAATCCAAGACGCTTTATCCATATGTTCATTTATCTATTCCCTCGTTTTGAGCACACGGATCAAATCAAGTCTGTCGATCCTGCGCCTTACAATCAGCGCTGAGCCGACCGCCGCTGCAATGACCACAATGCTCGCCGTCGCAAAGGTTGATGGATTGATAATCAATGGAATTCTAAAAAGGTCACTTTCAAATCCCTTCACCATCGACCATGAAAAAAGATAACCAAGCAACCACCCCAACGGTTGAGCAAGCAACACAATGACTGTCAATTCGGTCAACAAAACACTTGAAACTTCGCCTCTGGTGAACCCAAAAACCCTGAGGCTCGCAAGTTCTCTTGCCCGCTCGGACAATTGAATACGCGCGGAATTGTAAATCACGCCAAAGGTAATAATCACAGCAAGCGTTACATAGACCGACATCATCGTCGTAATATTTTGTTCGATAGTTCCGCGAAAGTTTTGGCGAGACAGGTTTTGCAAGGCGATTGAGGCAATTCCAGGAGTAACTTTTACAGCCGCGTAGAGCGCATCCAAATATTTTGTATCCGCCTTGATCCTGGCACCTGAAATCTCACTACCGTTTCTCATCATCCGCCCGAATGCGTCAAACGAAATATAGGCTGTCAATCCGACATAACTCTCAGCGATGCCGGTTACGGGAATATTGACCCTCCTGTTGTTTTCCCTTGTCAATTCCACTTCAACCATTTGCCCCATATCTACTTGCAATTTATTGGCAACACGATCTGAAACAACGATTCCAACTGGTGGAATTTGCATGGGCTTCATGTCATGGTCGAGCACTTTGGCAAGACGGCTGTCGTTTGGCAGCGCTGTAATTGCCATCTGCAATTCATGATTGGCATTTCTTAGTTTGACAGGTGTAGCGCGAAACGGTTCGACCCGCATAACGCCAGGCAGCGCCAACACTCTATGCACAGCGTCATATCCTCGATCGCTCGAAAAGGTCAGCATCGCGTCATGGCGTTCGGATTGAAAGAAAACGATATCGATCATATAGTCGATCGAGTCGTAGGAGAACAATGCGGTAACCAGCAACGCGACCGAAAGGGAAGTGCCGAAAGTTGTCATTGCAAACCGTACAGGGCGTCTTACAAGATGGCGGAAAGCCATGGTTCTCAATTGAGAAAAATAGTGAGTGAGACTCAACCGTCCTTTGAACCAACTCTTGTATTTAGTTGGTGCTGGTGGCCGCATGGCAATGGCAGGTGGAAGAACCACAATTGACCAGATGGATTTTGCAGCCCCAAGTAGACCGGCAATCACCGTAATTATTGCCGCAAGTGCGTATATATCAAAACTTTGCTGGAAAATCAGAAACGGAAAAGAAAAGAATTCCCCATAAATGCGCGTCAAAGCCCTGCCCATCCAAAGGCCTATGACTGATCCGAACAGAATACCAAAGATGGAAATGATGATAATCAGCTTTGCGTAGTGTCCGCCAATTGCAAGATTTGAGTATCCGATTGCCTTTAACAGTCCAACCTGCTCGCGCTCCAAGGCTACCAATCGCGAGAGAACCATGTTTACAAGAAACGCCGAAACAAAAAGGAAAATCGGCGGAAGAACCGTTGACATTGCTTTTAGTTGATCCAGCTCAGCAATCAGGAATGCGTTGGAAATTTGATCCTTTCTTTCGTAAGCGCCCTGCCCGCCATAAGGCTTGAGGATATGATCCACTTCTTCAATAACCTTTCTCAAATCAGCTCCGCGTAAAGTTGTGAGGCTCAGATCATTAAAGCTGCCTTGCATGTCAAACATGGCTTCCAGATTGCCCAATGGCATAAACATCACGGCATATCTGCGCTCGTCGCTAACCATGTCTCCTGGCCCGCGCGAAAAGATGTGTTCAGGTGACAAAACAATTCCCACAATTTGAAGGCTTAATTTTTTGCCATTCACAATTGTGTTGAGATTGTCTCCCAACTGAAATCCGTGAGCATTGGCAAAGGTTTCCATGATTGCAATTTGTTTGCCTCTGGATTTTTCGGGAAGGTGACCGCTGCGAAGATATAGTTGATTAACAGATGCACGCCCATGATCAGGAATTGAATAGATCATTCCTGATGCTGGTTCACTCATACCAATGACATCCAGAATGACCGGCTTTGCGATCCGCAGCTCAAGCGCTAAAACACCTGATAACTTTCCGATTCTGGACGCCAGATATCGAGGAGCGTGGTCCGCAGAGGCAAAGACAGTTCCGAAATGCGCCCTTTCATAAAAAGCGTTACGCGTCTCCTCCAAGGATCGGTATGCTCCAACCGCAAGAATGAGTGTTGCGACACCGCAAGCCATCACCAACGCAACAGCCAGCGCTTGCGCCCATAAACGAAGGAGATCACGGAAGAGTTTTCGATCCAGAATTCGCATCCCTACCACACCACTTCGGCAGGTTTAATTCGGGACTTGTTTTCCTTTACATCCGACAATCGACCATCAAGAAATGAAATTACCCTATGCGCGATTTGCTGGATTCCTGCATTATGTGTGATGATTGCGGTTGTGGTACCAAGTTCTGTATTAATCCGCGAGAGTGCTTCAAGAACGATGATTCCGGTTTTCGAATCCAGCGCGCCGGTCGGCTCATCGCAAAGTAGAACCTCAGGCCTTTTGGCGATAGCGCGGGCAATCGCAACCCGTTGTTGTTCACCACCAGATAATTGTGCTGGGAAATGGTGCATTCGATTTTCCAGGTCGACCATCGCCAACGCCTCATCAGCCGTCATTGGCGCTTTCGCAACTTCTGTGACAAGCGCAACATTTTCCCAGGCAGTGAGACTGGGAATAAGATTATAAAACTGAAAAACAAAACCAACATGATCTCGCCGATAACGCGTTAATTGCGTTTCATTACAGGCAGTGAGTTCCAAATCTTTGAATAAAACTTCACCGCTACTGGCTTGATCGAGCCCACCGACAATATTGAGAAAAGTAGATTTCCCACTACCCGAGGGACCTAACAAAACGATCATTTCACCCTCAACAATGTCCACACTAACATCATTGAGCGCTCGAACCTCTACTTCGCCCGTCCTGTAGATTTTGGAAAGGTTAGAAATCTGGAAGATTGGTTTTGGTTTTGGTTTTGGTTTGGCAATAATCACATTCATATAAAAACGCTACCATTCTCAACCCTATAGCGCTTTGATTTCCATCAATGAATAAAGAATAGGAAAAAACCTCAAGAGCGGGTTTTCATTTTTTTGGAGGAGTGTTCTTTTGCAACTCTTCTGAAAGCTGCGCTCTTAATTGCTCCAATATTTCCTGATAGTTCTCCGCGTCACCGAAATCTGCAAACGCTGGATAGCGTTGATGAAAATTAGCTACGGCTCGTGCGTGTTTGATCGGACACCAATACTGTTCGGTTCGCGATGCAATCTCGCGTGCATACCCGATCAAGCCATTTCCGTAGGAACAATAAAAGCAATTGAATTTTTCCAGAGCATTGAGGTAGTTGAGCTGATGCCGATCAAAGATTATGTGATCACCTCTGCTGACCTTACTAATCCCGTAAACCGGAAAGCAAATTGCTTGATAGATTGTGACAAATATATCAAGCATAACAAAAGGTACAATCACCGAATAGATTACTGGAGCGGTCAAGATAGTCAGCAAATTGGCGTTCTTCATGTAACGCCAGAGATTTGTTTTCAGTTGCTTGTGCTGCTTGGCAACTTCTTCTTCAAAGACAGCCCGGCGGTGTTTTACCTCGTAGTGGAAAGCTTCCCGCCGCTTCGCGATTTCAGCCTCGATTTCAGTTTCGAGCGCATGAATATTTTTGAGCAGATCATCCATTGTATTTGGCATTGCAATTCTCCTCGAAGATGAGAGCTAATGTCACCTTCCACTGAAATCCTGAACCAAACACCATTCAAAGGTATTGATCCATATCAATTTTCGTTCGATTCGGCGTCAAGTTTGCCGGCACTCCAAAACACCAATTCTTGTGCCAATTGCAAAAATGAGGCCCCCATAGCATTCGCAATTTCTGCTTCTGAGTTGGAGGAAATAGGGTCGTCTTTCTTGAAGCGTTTCACGGCAATCACCAGTCCATCGCGATCAATAAGCTTGGCCATAATGTCGATCAAGCCAGCAGGTTCTCCATAAGCTTTATAGTGAAACGTCCTGATATCCATTGCCAATTTAAACGGAGCATCAAAAGCATCGGCAGGTCTCAGCAACGCTCCCTCATAACCAACGTTCTCGAAAGCTTGAATGAGTTTGGTTTGAACCAGGTTGGGAAGATTATCCGTCCAGCGTGCATCTCCCAAACTGACCCATGAGAGTTCGGAACTGAGTTGTTGTATTTTGTCGGTATTTAGAGATAGCAGGACCGATGGCTCGGCGACCACCAAACGCCAGTTTGTTTTTGTAGGCTTGGTTTCAACGGATGGCGGAATAGGCAGATCATAAAGCACTATTTCTTTGCCGTCTGGCCCACCAGTCATTCTTTCAAGACCAGCGAGAATATTGTCCAAACGGTTGTTGTCACCAGCAAGCATCGTATCGAGCCGAGAAAGTACCCGTCCGGCGTTTTCTGTCCAGCTTCTGGAATGGGAAGGGTCAGCAATCAGCTGCGGCAACTGCCCTTCTTTTGCTGAAAGTAAGGTCGCATTTTTTGTTCCACCAGTCAGTAAAATATTGGCCGCTCCGGTCAACCCCTGATAGTCGACCCCAACAACCGTGTCTTCCCGCACGGGTGTATCCGCGGCAATTGAAATCGTTGCTGAAAACTCCTTTGGATTTTCACTATCCAAGTCCAGAGCAATCACCTCCCCGACCTTCAGACCGTTGAACAATACATTGCTTCCATTTGCTATCCCCGAAACCGGGATTGAAAATCTGACTTGATAGTTTTCCCGCTCACTAAACCCGCCTGAGTGATTGAGCCAGTAGACAAAACCAAAACCACACAGGATTACAGCGAGAGTAAACAGCGCCATCAGTATATAACGTGCATTAAATTCCATTTCCAAACCTCTCTATGCAGGCAGTTTTCTATTGAAAACGGCACTACCGCGTTTGCCGCAAAAATAGGATTTCACCCAGGGATGCGGATGATTGAGCATTGATTTGATGCTGCCTGCCGCGACGATTTTCCCATCGGCAACAACCGCTGTACGGTCTGCAATTGTTTGCAAACTCTCCAGATCATGCGTTACGAAAAAGATCGTCAACCCAAGAGTGCTTTGCAGGGTTTTGATAAGTTCATCAAAATCCCCTGCCGAAATTGGATCAAGTCCTGAAGTGGGTTCGTCCAGCAACATAAACTCAGGATCTAACGCTAAAGCACGAGCTAGTGCTGCCCGTTTTGTCATTCCACCAGACAGCTGCGAAGGCATCTTGTCACCATCACTCTTTTTCAAGCCAACCATTTCCAGTTTCAAATCGGCCATTTCATCTTTCAATCGATCTGACAGATTGAGTGTTTCGCGCATCTGAAATTGAATGTTTTGGCGGACAGTGAGTGACGAAAACAAGGCACCATGTTGAAACATCACACCCCAACGCTTTTCCAGCGCCTGGACTTCTTCATCAGCAATTCTGTCAACATTTTGCCCGAATATTTCGATTGTCCCAGAAAATTTCGGCAGCAAACCAATAATGGTTCTGAGCAGGACCGATTTACCACTGCCGGAGCCCCCAACGATACCTAATATTTCGCCCTTTTGGACATCCAGATCCAGCCCCTGCAATATATCCCGCCCACCGAGACGCACGGCTAAATCTCGGATACGAACTGTGGGAATTGCTTCAACACGCATCGCCTACCCCCTACATTCTGATCGCAGAAAAGAACAAAGCAAAAAGCCCATCCATAATTATAACCATGAAGATCGATTTCACCACGGACTGAGTCGTGTGCTGGCCAAGCGAAGCCGTACTCCCTTTAACCTGCAATCCCTCGGCACAAGCAATAACGCCTATGACGAAACCAATAAATGGGGCTTTGATCATCCCAACCCAGAAATGATCCATGGTAATTGCGTCGCGCAATCGATCGATAAACAATTCAGTGGTCATCCCGGCATACAGCGTCGCAACAAAGCCGGAGCCTAGCAGCGCCGCCACCGAACCAAGGAAAGTCAAAGCAGGTAGCGCAATCATCAAAACCAGAACGCGTGGGAGAATGAGCACCTGTACAGGATCAAAGCCCATCGTTTTGAGTGCATCAATTTCTTCACGCATTTTCATAGAGCCCAGCTCTGCGGTAAAGGAGCTGCCAGATCTGCCAGCAATGATGATCGCAACCAACAGAACGCCAATTTCGCGCATTATCAAAAACCCGATCATGTCGACCACGTAAAGATCGGCCCCAAAGCGGCGGAAATGGAAGAACCCTTGCTGGGCTATAATTGCCCCAATGATGAATGTTACCATCAAAACGATGGGAAGCGCTTTCCAGCAAACCCTATCGATCTGGTAGACGGTCGATGTTATCCGATAATTTGCAGGATGAATAATCATTCGAGCGGCGGCGGCAATGACCTGTCCAAACATTGAAAAAAAATGAAGAAATTCATTTTTGAGTAGTTTGAGCAAAGGATCCAGATAGTATGGAAATACCCTTTTCGCACTGCTGTCATCCAGACCTGAGGATTGATCCAAACCAAGTTGTGCAACTTCACCAAGTAATATTTTATTTTGAGACTGAACTCCAGAAAACTTAACCTTGATATCAGATCTGGTGCATTCTCGGCGAAGTCGCTCCAACAGCCACGCGCCGTAGGTATCCAACTCTTCAAGGCTTTTCAGATCGATCCGAATAGAGTTCGCGGCCTTGGTCATAGCCAATATGTCGGCAAATGCAGATTCTATCAGATGTGCATTTTTGGCCGTCCAGGCGCCATCGGCTGTTATTTTACAATAGCCGCCTTTTTCAATTCTACCCGTTAGGAGTGCCATATCAATGCCTCTCTCAACGTCTTGTCAGCTTGAGATTGACATCCTTTAAAGAAACGCCTGTTGTTTGAATCGACACATCTTGGCGTGTCTTTGAATAGCGAACAGCCATTGTTCCTAGTACGTTTCCACCAATATAAAACTTGATGCTGTTTTCAGAGGAAATGCCCGAAATAGTACCAATTGCTTTGTAGGTTTTTTCCTCCCAGGTTCCCAATAGACGACCAGCATTTGCAGAAAGTTGTGCTTTCATACTGATTGCGTTTGAACTGGATTTACACTTAATAGACAACCCTAACTGGGATGAAGTTCCGGTATATTGGGCCGTACATACCAGCCTTTCTTTTCTGCCATCTTTAAGCACCATAGTTCCGCCACCACCCCAATTTCCGCGCAATGTGGAAAAAGGATCCGCAGCTTTAGCATGGCCCATACTGCTTATGGTAAGCCCCGCAAATACAAGACAGATAATAACAGGTGATATGGATTTGATTGTTTTGCCCATCATTTTCAAATACGTACCTCTAGCAAATGCATAGTTCATAAGTTCGACCGATAGTTTGCAGATAATGGTTCTGGCAACTTTGATTTCAATCAATTAGCTGAACATAATTTGGCTTAATGATAAGAGCATTGTTGTTCGAACGCTTTTCTCGCACTTTCAAAAATCCATTTTGAAGCAATGCAAAAGGGCGAATCGGCACAATGAAAAGGAGGCAGGTTTCAAATCGCATCTGCTTGCGTTTGATCCTGTAATTATTCTGACGATTGATGAGACCAATGGATTACAAAGACTACTATCAGATACTGGACATCGACCGGTCAGCTACCCAGGATGCGGTAAAAACTGCTTATCGTAAACTGGCGCGCAAATATCATCCCGATATTAACAAGGAATCAGGCGCTGAGGATAAGTTTAAGGAGTTGGGAGAAGCTTACGAGGTTCTCAAGGACACAAAAAAACGCGCAGCATATGATCAACTTGGCGCAGAATGGAAGTCGAGTCAAAACTTCGAGGCTCCTCCACATTGGGATACAGGGTTTAAACATTCTGGTCGTAGAGATGGGGCTGATCGTGCTGAATTCAGTGATTTCTTTGAAACCTTATTTAGAAGAGAGCAAGGTGGTCCGCAGCAGGGCAAACAACACTATGAATTCCATGCACAAGGCGAAGACCATCATGCCAAAATCGAAATTGCTCTTACTGACAGCTATGCCGGTGCAACGCGCAGTCTTTCCCTTTCATCACCGCAACTCGATGCGAACGGCCATGTAACTGTCAAGTCACGATCAATAAATGTAAAAATTCCCAAGGGCGTGGTTGAGGGGCAACATATAAGACTTGCCGGGCAAGGCGCACCGGGAGCCGGTAAAGGGCAGTCGGGCGATCTTTATCTCGAAGTCCAATTTGCCAAAGACCCAATTTATCGTGTTATCGGCACCGATGTGTATCTCGATCTTCCGATTTCGCCTTGGGAAGCCGCATTGGGTAGCAAGATCAAGATTCCTACTCCCATTGGAAATGTGGAAATGTCTATTCCAAAGAATTCACGGTCTGGTCAAAAACTCCGTTTGAAAAAACGTGGGATACCGGCAAAGGCACCAGGTGATCTCTTTGCTGTCCTTCAAATAGTGGTTCCTGCGGCAAAATCTGAAAAAGATACAGAGTTGTATACACAGATGTCTCGCCAAATGAAATTCAATCCACGCGAAAGATTGGGAGTATAACTTCTAATGGTCATTCTTCCTGAAGATCAACAATCCGCTGAAATCATGGAAATGGTTTCTCTCGATGAGCTTTGCCGGATGTGCAGGGTTCAATCCCACTGGATCATTGAATTGGTGGCCGAAGGTATTCTTGAGCCCGAAGGCAATGAAAAGTCCACTTGGCTGTTTACAACCAAGTGTATCAGTCGAACCCGTATTGCCTGGCGTTTGAAAGAAGATCTCGGGGTCAATGAGGCTGGAATTGCTATTGTGCTTGAACTTCTGGACGAAAGAGAAAGTCTGCAACATCGATGGTCACGAACTGATTAGAACTTGGAGTTCATTCAATGCAAAATAAAGAAACCATACATCTTGTTTGTCCCTCCTGTCAGGCGAAGAACAGAATTCCGGTTGCTCGTATCGGCAAAACGCCAAAATGCGGCACCTGCAAATCCGCACTTTTTACTGGCGCTCCCTTTGAGTTAAATGAGAAGTCGTTCGACAGGCATTTGAAAAACGATGAAATTCCTTTGCTGGTCGATTTTTGGGCCCCATGGTGCGGCCCGTGCAAGATGATGGCTCCAATGTTTGCGGAAGCGTCTAGGCAATTTTCAGCAAAAGTGAGATTTGCCAAGCTTAACACGCAGGATTATCCCGCCATGAGTGAGAGATTTGGAATTAGAGGCATTCCCCTAGTTATTCTGTTCAGAAATGGCAGAGAAACTGCCCGACAACCTGGCGCGATGGATGCAGATTCCATTGCAGCGTGGGTAAACAAAAACCTTGTAAGTTGACTAGAAATTAAAAAATGAAAGAAGCGATAAGATGGCTTTTGAACAATTGAAAATGCAAATCATGATATTGCTCGACGGCATGGAAAATCAACCAGAAGACAGTTGGGAAGTGCACGAAATGATACTTGAGAAACTTAATGAGATGCGAGCTACCGGCATGCCACTGCCACAAGATCTTGTTGAACTGGAAGCAAAACTTGCTGCAAATATTTCCAAATTAGACTGATTTGTGTAGCATATCGCAGGCAAAAACATTGCTGAACTGGAGTAATGCCGCTTGCTATGTCTCAAAGTCGTAAATTGGCATCCCAAATTTAAGCACAGTCCATAGACCAGACTAATATTCTGCCGACATTGGTTTCGGCAACTTTGATTTCAATCAATTGGATGAACATGGCTTGGCTTAAGGGTAAAAACAGCATTGTTTTTAACAAAACAAAAACTGGTTGTTATGGAGTAATGAGGGATTTGTGATTGGCATGGACTACTATTGGTTTACTGTACTGCACATCCTAATCAGTTCCCTGCTGACCTTCCACATATTGCTGATCAAGTCGAATGTCCGCTCGGCGATTGGCTGGATGGGGATAGTCTGGTTTTCGCCTTATCTTGGATCATTGATTTACTATTTTTTTGGTATTAACCGAATTGCCAGGCGTGCCAAAAACATAGGTTATGCAAGAAAACATGTCGCTTCCCTCTCCACAAAAGCCAAATATAAGCTAGTAGACCTTCCCGGGTATCTCGAGCCTATCGCACAAATTACAACCAGCGAAATAACCTTTGGCAATACCCTTGAGGTCTTACGGTCAGGCGATAAGGCCTATCCGGAAATGTTATCGGCGATCTCCGCCGCAACGTCCGAAATAGTACTCCAAATGTATATCTTCAGAAATGATCGTATTGGCGTGATGTTTCGCGACGCATTGATTGCTGCACATAGCAGAGGCGTTGAAGTTCGGATTCTGGTTGACGGAATTGGCAGCGGTTATTTCTTTTCTTCAATTGTATTTGAACTCCAGAAAGCCGGTATCCCTGCATATCGATTTATCCATTTTTGGGCACCTTGGCGTATGACTTATCTAAATCTTCGCAACCACAAGAAACTGCTAATTATTGATAATAAAATTGGTTATGTGGGAGGAATGAACCTTGGTGGTGAAAACGTACTAACCAAATATCGTGACAGAATGGTCAACGACACCCATTTCAAGATTAAGGGTCCAATAGTACAATACTTGACCTCAATCTTTGATCAGGATTGGCAATTCACAACAGGGAAATTATCCACCGACAAAGAGGGGAAACCTGAAGCGAGAGGTTCTGGAAAAGCGATAGCACGCTGTATTGCTTCCGGGCCTGATGAGGATGGAGAAATTATCGAAACAATTTTTAGCGTGGCAATTTTGTCTGCCCGTGAGAAAATCCGTATTGTAACCCCTTACTTTCTGCCGGACACACGCCTTGTGGCTTTCTTGCAAATGGCAATGCTGCGCGGTGTTGAGATTGAATTGATTATCCCTCAAAAAACAGATTTATTCTTCATGGACTGGGCAATGAATGGGCATCTACCATTTCTAAAGAACAAAAACTTGAAATGCTACAGATCACCTCCGCCATTTGATCATTCAAAACTCCTGACCATAGATGGAAACTGGTGTGCCTTTGGCAGCCCTAATTGGGATGCAAGGAGCATGCGTTTGAATTTCGAAATTCTTATCGAATGTTATGATGTTGGATCTGTGAAAATATTAGATGCTTTGATCGACGAAAAACGTGATCAGGCTCAACTATTCAAAATCGAGACACTTTCCAAACGAAACTTGGCGATTCGATTGAGAGATGCTTTTGCCCGGTTGTTTTTGCCTTATGTATAATGGTGGCTAAATGAATCGCTGGAAAATCATTAGCTGGAATCTGCTGCACCGCTCAGGAGCGATGGTAGATGATATTGCTGCTCTTATCCTATTGGAAAACCCTGATTTGTTTTTAATGCAGGAGGCAACCCATTCTATAGATATTTTGACTTCCATGATCGGAGGGCACTACGTCCGCCAGCCTTGGGCAGACCGGAAGCATGGCTTGGCTATATGGAGCTCGAGCGCAATGTCCCAAACAAGGCCCCTTCCACTGCCTGCATCGAGAATACCGGGATCTTTTCCGACAAGAATGGCGCAGATATTGCAATTTGACGATATTACTATTGCAAATGTGCACCTTTCCCACGGGCAACTTTTGAATCGTCGCCAATTGACCACAATCGCCAAATCGACTAGCGGCCCGACAACCATCATCGGTGACTACAATACTTTTGGCCCAGTCTTCTTGAAAGGGTTTTCGGATGTTGGACCACACCGCATCACCCATTTGGCACAAAAAATTCTACCCTTCAGACTTGATCGATGCATGGTCCGCGATTTGAATTGCAGTGAAACCAAAGTGCTGCAGAAAGGACCTTCAGATCACCGACCCATCCGAATTGATTTATTCAGTGTGTAACATGCGGATTTGTCTCGTTCCAATTTAGCGAGAATTGGTTGCAATAAATACTTTAAAAAGTCAGCTTTCCAAGTTCAGCATGGCAATTACAGTTTCAAGATCTTTTGAACTGGCTCGATAAACAATAGTCCACAACAAGCATGCTATCACTGCTAAATACAATATGAACGATTACCTGCAGTTCATAATTGCACGAACCTAAGTTTATCCCCTCTGCCAAAACAGCCACTTTATTGGCATTGTCATGTGTGGACGTATATGGACCCCGCCTATTTGCAACACCTTTTTTGATCTGGTTTGGCTTCACGTTTGCTGACGTATATCCGGCTTCTGAATGCGGCCCGATGTATCGCCGCCGCGAGCCCCAATGGATCTCCGCTTGCTTCTTCCTCATCGGCTCCAAGGCATCGGCTTTCGCCTTGCCGGTCCACACATCAGGTTTGAGAAGCTGCGGAACGTTTCGTCTCACCATCTCCTGCCAAGTTGCTGCAATTGAGTCGAGTATTCTTCCTTGTAGTCAGAGTTCTTTCTAGGCTGCTTGTATCATTTCGGGTCTACGGTATGGCACTGTCAGTAATTTTGTGTTTGAGGCATTTTCTCGTCATTAGATGACGAACCTTTCACCGAACATGACGGCGAATTGGGTTTTTGCCTCGAACCATTCCCTTGGGGGTGATTTCCACCCGTTG
>Ga0208544_10000543_pt1 | contig 29403 bp, 27 predicted proteins | sample DEB08_DNA_9_FD_184526 | JGI IMG/M metagenome (GOLD analysis project Ga0208544, IMG submission 184526) | Aqueous microbial communities from the Delaware River and Bay under freshwater to marine salinity gradient to study organic matter... | ecosystem: Environmental > Aquatic > Marine > Coastal ... | reverse complement strand
GTTGGCGATTTCGGCTTTCTGTTGGCGATATTCGCGCTGTTCTGGATGGCAGACAGCATCCAGTTCGACGTGATTCTGGCCATGGGGCCGGAGTTGATGGAAACCACCTTCCAGTTCCTTGGGTACGAGGTGAACGCCGCCAACACGATCGGCATGCTGCTGTTCATCGGCGCAATGGGGAAATCGGCGCAGTTGTTCCTCCACACGTGGCTACCGGACGCGATGGAGGGGCCAACCCCGGTCTCCGCCCTGATCCACGCCGCAACAATGGTCACGGCCGGTGTGTTCTTGATCTGCCGCATGTCGCCGATCATGGAATATGCGCCCTTTGCCACCAACTTCATCATCATCGTTGGTGCCGCGACGGCGTTCTTCGCGGCAACGGTGGGCTTGGTGCAAAACGATATCAAGCGCGTCATCGCCTATTCGACCTGTTCGCAGCTTGGCTATATGTTCGTGGCCGCAGGTGTCGGCGTCTATTCGGTGGCGATGTTCCACCTGCTGACCCACGCGTTCTTCAAGGCGATGTTGTTCCTTGGGGCCGGGTCGGTGATTCATGCGATGCACCATGAACAGGACATGCGGAATTACGGCGGGCTGCGCAAAAAGATCCCCTATACCTTTGCCGCAATGCTTGTTGGGACGCTGGCCATCACGGGTGTGGGCATTCCCACGACGTATTTCGGTTTTGCGGGCTTCTTCTCAAAGGATGCCGTGATCGAAAGCGCCTTTGCGTTCGGTGGCGGGCTGGGCAGTTATGCGTTCTGGATGCTGGTCGTCGCGGCGCTTTTCACCAGCTTCTATTCCTGGCGCCTGATGTTCCTGACGTTTTTCGGGACCCCGCGTGGCGACAAGCACACCCATGACCATGCGCATGAATCGCCATGGACCATGCTGGCCCCGCTGGGCGTGCTTGGCATCGGGGCGGTCTTGTCGGGCTTTGTCTGGTACAACAGCTTTTTCGGCCACACCGATGATGTTGGGCGGTTCTTTGGTGTTCCCTATGCGGTCGAAGGCGACCATGGAGCGGTCGAAGGTGACCATGGTGCGGCTGACGCCGGACATGGCACCGAGGTCGTTGCCACCGCCGAAGACACCCATGCCGCGCCAACCGCCGAAACCGGCGATCATGCGGCGGAAGGCGCGTATGCAGCTTATCCGCATTACGTCCTGACCGGTGCACCGGGCCAAGGCGCGATCCATGCGGCACCGGGGAACAATGTGCTGAACGAAGCCCACGAAGTGCCCACATGGGTCAAGTGGAGCCCGTTCGTTGCCATGATCATCGGACTGGCGACTGCGACGTTGTTCTACCTCGTGTCTCCGGGCCTTCCCGCGCGTTGGGCCGAGGTCAACCGCCCGCTCTACCTGTTCTTGCTGAACAAGTGGTATTTCGATGAGATCTACGGTGCCATCTTCGTTCGACCCGCGAAAGCGCTTGGCCGCTTCTTGTGGAAGGCCATTGATGGCCGCGTGATCGACGGCGGCATCAACGGGCTGGCACTGGGGATCATTCCCTTTATCACCCGCCTCGCGGGCCGGGCACAGTCCGGCTACCTATTCCATTATGCCTTTGCCATGGTTCTGGGGATTGTCGTCCTTGTAACCTGGGTCACACTGCGGGCCGGGGGCTAAAGAGACGACCATGGACAATCTTCTTTCAATCGTCACCTTCCTGCCGCTCGTTGCCGCCGTGATCATGGCCGTATTCCTGCGGGGCAACGATGCAGCCGCGCGGCTCAACGCCAAACGGCTTGCCTTGGCGGCCACCTCGGCGACATTCCTGATCTCCTTGCTGATCTTGGTGGAATTCGATGCGTCCAACACCGGCTTTCAGTTGGTGGAGGAAGCACCGTGGATCTTCGGGCTGACCTACAAGGTCGGCGTTGATGGCATCAGCGTGCTGTTCGTCCTGCTGACCACGTTCCTGATGCCGATCACCATCGCGGCGTGCTGGAACGTGGATCATCGCATCAAGGACTACATGATTGCGATGCTGGTGCTGGAAACGCTGATGATCGGTGTGTTCGTCGCACTGGATCTGGTGTTGTTCTACCTGTTCTTCGAGGCTGGCCTGATCCCGATGTTCCTGATCATTGGGATATGGGGCGGCAAGGATCGCATCTATGCGGCCTTCAAGTTCTTCCTCTACACCTTCCTCGGGTCGGTCCTGATGCTGGTGGCGATGATCACCATGTATGTCGACGCCGGGACGACGGATATTCCATCGCTTCTGGTGCACCAGTTCAGTTCCGGAACCATCAGCCTGTTTGGCTGGCAAATCGTGGGCGGGTTGCAAACGCTGATGTGGCTGGCCTTCTTTGCCTCGTTCGCGGTGAAAATGCCAATGTGGCCGGTTCATACATGGCTGCCCGATGCGCACGTTCAGGCACCCACCGCAGGGTCTGTGGTGCTGGCCGCGATCTTGCTGAAGATGGGCGGTTACGGGTTCTTGCGGTTCAGCCTGCCAATGTTCCCCGTTGCCTCGGACATCATGGCCCCGCTGGTTCTTTGGCTCTCGGTGATCGCCATTATCTACACCAGCCTTGTGGCGATGGTGCAGGAAGACATGAAAAAGTTGATCGCCTATTCATCCGTCGCCCACATGGGTTTCGTGACGATGGGTATCTTCGCGGCCAACCAGAACGGCCTTGACGGCGCGATCTTTCAGATGATCAGCCACGGGTTCATATCGGGCGCTCTGTTCCTGTGCGTCGGTGTCATCTATGACCGGATGCACACCCGGGAGATTGATGCCTATGGCGGTCTGGTCAACCGGATGCCGGCTTATGCGCTGGTGTTCATGTTGTTCACGATGGCCAATGTCGGCCTGCCCGGCACATCCGGTTTCGTGGGCGAATTCCTGACCCTGATGGGTGTCTTTCAGGTCAACACATGGATCGGGCTGTTGGCGACCACGGGTGTCATCCTGTCCGCCAGCTATGCGCTGTGGCTCTACCGGCGGGTGGTCTTTGGCGACCTGATCAAGGAAAGCTTGAAATCCATCACCGACATGACCACCCGCGAACGCGCGATCTTTGCGCCGCTGATTGTCATGACCCTGCTTCTTGGCGTCTATCCAAGCCTTGTGACCGATATCATCGGCCCCTCGGTCGAGGCGCTTTTGCTCCAATACGATACGGCGTTGGCAGAATATGTGCCCGACACCCACGTCGCAGCCAGCCATTGAGGTGATCCGATGATCGCAGCAGATCTTGCCATCATGATCCCCGAGATCATCCTTGCCATCTTTGCCATGGCCGGCCTTCTGATGGCTGTCTACACCACCAAGGACGGCATGGCGCCCGCGCTGACCTTTGGCACCGCCATCGTATTGGTGATTGTCGCGTTCTACATCGGTGTGACCGGCGAAGGCACCCGGATCGCATTTGACGGCATGTTCGTCGACGATGCATTCGCCCGCTTCGCCAAGGTGACCATTCTGCTGTCTGCTGCCGCCGTGCTGGTGGTGGGGCAGGATTACATGCAGAAGAACAACCTGTTGCGCTTTGAATACCCGATGCTGGTCGTTCTGGCCGTGATCGGAATGATGGTGATGGTCTCAGCCGGCGATCTGATCGCGCTTTACATGGGGTTGGAGCTGCAGTCGCTGGCGTTGTACGTTGTCGCCGCGCTGCGTCGCGACAGTGTGAAATCAACCGAAGCCGGTCTGAAGTATTTCGTTCTTGGTGCGCTGTCGTCGGGCTTGCTGCTTTACGGCGCCTCGTTGGTCTATGGCTTTGCCGGCACGACGGGTTTTGCGGGTATCATCGACGCGACAGCGGGGGGCGACGTGTCCATCGGCCTGTTGCTGGGCCTTGTTTTCGTGACCGCCGGCTTGGCCTTCAAGGTTTCCGCCGCACCTTTCCACATGTGGACACCCGATGTGTACGAGGGCGCGCCAACTGCGATCACCGCGCTTTTCGCCACCGCACCCAAGGTCGCGGCCATGGCGTTGTTTGCGCGGGTTGTGCATGACGCGTTTGGCAACGCGGTGGGCGACTGGCAGCAGATCGTTGCATTCCTTGCTGTCTTCTCCATGTTTCTGGGGTCCATCGCGGCGATCGGACAGACGGATATCAAGCGCCTGATGGCCTATTCGTCGATCGCGCACATGGGGTTTGCCCTGATGGGGCTGGCATCGGGGACCGCGCAGGGCGTGGAGGCGATGCTGATCTACATGGCGATCTATGTGACCATGAATATCGGCGCGTTCGCCTTCATCATGACGATGGAAAAGGATGGTCGCCACATCACGACCATCTCCAGCCTTGCCAGCTTTTCCAGCCGCCAACCGGCCAAGGCCATGGCGCTGCTGCTGTTGATGTTCAGCTTGGCGGGGGTGCCGCCGCTGTTGGGGTTCTTCGGTAAATACGCCGTGCTCTGGGCCGCGATCGAAGCCGACATGATCTGGCTGGCGGTTGCCGGCGTCATCGCCTCGGTCATCGGCGCATACTATTACCTGCGGATCGTCTACCTGATGTATTTCGGAGAGGACCGTGAAGGCTTGGACGGTCGCATGACGCTGGCGCCATTCGTGGCGCTGATGGCTGCCGCAATCATCATGCTTGCGGGGATCGTGAACTTGTTCGGGATCGAAGGGCTGGCCGAGGCCGCCGCGCAGACGCTGGTGAACTGAATGGCCGACTGGCCGGCTGGCGTCACGTCCCGCGTTCTGGATGTGACCGACAGCACAATGGCCGAGGCCGCGCGCGCTGCCCCCGGACTGGCCGGTCCCGAATGGGTGTTGGCTTTGGCGCAGACAGCGGGCAAGGGCAGGCGGGGTCGACCGTGGTCCATGCCTGCGGGCAATTTCGCGGCATCGCTGACCATGCGCCCCAACGGCGCGCCGGATCAGGCGGCTTTACGGTCTTTCGTGGCGGCGCTGGCGCTTGACGAGGCCTTGGCCACAGCAACCGGTCGTGCGCAGGGGTTGGCCCTCAAATGGCCCAATGATGTGCTTTTGAACGGTGGCAAGGTCGCGGGGATCTTGCTGGAAAGCATCGGCTCCGGTGGCCGGATGGATCACCTGATCATCGGGTTTGGTGTGAACCTTGTCTTAGCGCCCGACCCTGCCACGCTGGAACCCCGCGCCGTGGCGCCGGTGTCGGTCTTGTCGGAAACCGGTGTCGCGCTTACCCCGCAGGAATTTCTGCCCGTTCTGGCCCGCGCCTTTGCCAGATACGAGGCACAGTTCGCCACCTATGGCTTCGCCCCGATCCGCACCGCATGGCTGGCGCGCGCCGCCCGTCTTGGTCAGCCGATTACCGCCCGCACCCCTCTGGCCGAAATAACCGGCACCTTTCGCGATGTCGATGAAACGGGCAATCTGATCATCGACACGGCCGAGGGCCGCCGCCGCATCACGGCGGCGGATGTGTTTTTCTAGGCAAGGAGCCGCCCATGTTGCTTTGCATCGACTGTGGTAACACGAACACCGTCTTCTCCGTCTGGGACGGGCATTCGTTTCTGGCCACGTTTCGCACATCAACGGAACATACCCGCACCGCCGATCAATATTTTGTCTGGCTGTCGACACTGATGGCGCATCAAAAGCTTGAGTTGGCGATCAACGAAGTGATCATTTCGTCCACCGTGCCGCGTGTCGTGTTCAACCTGCGCGTTCTGTGCGACCGCTATTTCGATACGCGGCCCCTTGTCGTTGGCAAACCCGAGTGTCTGCTGCCCATTCCCCCGCGCGTCGATGAGGGAACGCAGGTCGGCCCCGACCGTCTGGTGAACACTGCAGGGGCGTTTGACCGGCATGGTGGTGATCTGATCGTCGTCGATTACGGCACCGCCACCACATTCGACGTGGTGGCCCATGATGGCGCCTATGTGGGCGGTGTCATTGCGCCGGGTGTGAACCTGAGCCTCGAAGCACTGCACCGCGCGGCCGCAGCGCTGCCCCATGTCGACATCACGAAACCGCAGTCAGTCATCGGCACCAACACGGTCGCGTGCATGCAGTCGGGCATCTTCTGGGGTTATGTGGGTCTGGTCCGTGGCATCTCCGAGCGCATTCGCGCCGAGGTGGACCGCCCCATGCGTATTGTGGGAACAGGCGGGCTTGCGCCGTTGTTCTCCACTGGGGATGTGTTATTTGACCTGATCGAAGATGACCTTACAATGCATGGCCTGACGGTCATCCACCAATATAACAAGGATAACGGCCAGATATGACCGATCGGAACCGCCTCATTTACCTCCCCCTCGGTGGCGCGGGGGAGATTGGCATGAATTGCTATGTCTACGGCTATGGGCCCGTTGGTAAAGAGCGCCTGATCCTCGTCGATGTCGGGGTCAGCTTTCCTGATATGGACGGTCAGCCCGGTGTCGATCTGGTCTTGCCTGATATCGCCTGGCTGGTGGAACGCCGCGACCGGCTGGAAGCCGTGTTTATCACACATGCGCATGAAGATCACGTTGGGGCGCTTGGCCATCTGTTCAAGCAGCTCAAGGTCAAGGTCTATTGCCGCCGCTTTACTGCCATCCACGCCCGTCGCAAGATTGAAGAGGCAGGTCAGAATGCCGCCATGGTGCACGAGGTCGGGGCCTATCCCGCCGTTGTGGAGGCAGGCCCCTTCAAAGTGCAATTCGCGCCCGTCAGCCATTCCATCCCCGAGGCCTCGGCCCTTGTGATTGATACGCCTGCGGGTCGCGTCGTCCATTCCGGCGACTTCAAGGTCGACCATAACCCCGTCGTGGGCGAGGCGTTCGACGAAGACCTGTTCCGCGAGATCGGCAATGTTGGCGTCAACGCCTTGATCTGCGATTCGACCAACGTGTTTTCGCGCCATCCGGGCCGTAGCGAAAGCCAGTTGCCCGAACCGATCACGGACCTGATCCTAGGCGCCAAGGGCATGGTCGTGGCCACCACCTTCGCTTCGAACATTGCCCGGCTGAAAACGCTTGCCGATGCGGGCAAGGCCGCAGGCCGGTCGATCTGCCTGATGGGGCGTGCGATGCAGCGCATGGTCAAGGCCGGGGTCGAGGCTGGTGTGCTGACCGATTTTCCGGCGACCGTCTCTGCCGAGGATGCAACGCAAATCCCGCGTGAGGGTCTGATGCTGATCGTCACCGGAAGTCAGGGTGAACGCCGCGCCGCCTCTGCTGCCTTGTCGCGTGGCAAGTATCTGGGGCATGAGTTGAAGGAGGGCGATCTGTTCTTGTTCTCCTCCAAGACGATTCCGGGCAATGAAAATGCCGTGGCCTACATCCAGAATGCGCTGGCAGAAAAGGGCGTGGAGATCGTCGACGACAACTCGGGATTCTACCACGTATCGGGTCACGCCAACCGCCCGGATCTTGAGGTGATGCACGAACTGGTGCGGCCGCAGATCCTACTGCCGAATCACGGTGAATACCGTCATTTGCGTGAACATGCGCGGGTCGCGTTGGCTAAGGGTCTGCGCGGCATCGTGGCGCCCAATGGCACGATGGTGGAAATCAGTGGAAACAAACCCGGCATCGTCGAGCATATCGAGGTGGGCAAGACCTATCTGGATGGTACCGCGCTGATCGGGGCGTATGACGGCGTGATTCGTGACCGGATGAAGCTGGCCTTGAACGGATTGGTTATCGTTGCACTGATCGTAGACGAAGATGACGAGGTGCTTCCCGATAGCTGGGTCCAATTGCGCGGTTTGCCGGAAACAGCCAATAACGGGGCCGATCTGGCCGAGATGATCGAAGATGAACTGGCCGAATCGCTGCCGCGCCTCGACGCTCGCACTGTCGCCGATGACGACAAGCTGGAAGAGGCGGTAAAGCGCGTCGCCAGACAGATCTGCGGGTCGGAAATCGGCAAGAAGCCCGAGGTCTCGGTGTTGGTCAGCAGGTTGATGGCTGGCTGAGACAGGCGCGCGACGCGGCCATCAGGCCGCGTCGGTTGGTCCCGTATCGGTTGTGTCCGCGACAGGCGAAGCAACCTTCTTCACGCGTTTGCGCTTCGGCGCGGCGGTCTTTGCCGCAGGTTTCGCCTTTGGGGCGTCTGCCTCTGGGGTCGTTGCCGCGATGGTGTCCGCAACATCACCCTCGGGTTCATCATCGGAAATTCTTGCCGGGCCGCCCCGACGCTCATCAAAGCTCATTGCGATGAAATCGGGCATGTGATCGCCCATTCCCACGACGCGCGGGCCACGATCGCTACGGTCACGGCCGCCACGGTTGCGGTCGCCCCGATCATTGCGGTCACCGCGGCTGTGGCGGTCGCTGCGATCATCCCGGTCATCGCGTTCGGGCTGAACACGTTCCTGACGTTCCTGACGCGGCTGTGGTTGCTCTGGGCGTGGCTGCGGTTTCGGAGCGGGCGCAGCAGCCTCGGCAACCGCTGCAACCTCGACAACCGGCGTTGCTGCCTTGGTTTCGGGTGCTGGCGCCGGTGCAGGTGCTGGAGCTTCATCCCTGCGTGACCGGGTGCGCCGTGGTTTCCGTTCCCGTGCCGGTGCATCCTCGGCGGTTTCGGTCGCGGCAGAGGGCGCGGCCCCCCCCGGCAACCAAGGTGCCTCGACACGTGGAATCGTTGTTCCCAACAGAGCTTCGATCGCCACCAGATACTTTTCATCCGATGGCACCGCCAACGTGATGGCCGTGCCCAACCTGCCCGCGCGCCCCGTGCGACCGATGCGGTGCACGTAATCTTCGGCGTGGCTTGGCATGTCGTAATTGATCACGTGGCTGACGTTGGGAATATCGAGACCGCGCGCCGCCACATCGGACGCCACTAGGAACATGATGGATCCATCGCGAAAGCCGTCCAGCGTGCGGGTGCGGTGCGACTGGTCCAGATCGCCGTGGATCGGTTCGGCGTTCATCCCGTGCTGTTTCAGCGACTTGGCCACGATATCCACATCGACCTTGCGGTTACAGAAAATGATGGCGTTGGTGCAGGCGGCGCCCTCGGCCTTGATGGCTTGGCGCAGCATCTCGCGTTTTTCCTTGGCGGCCATCTCGCGGCGCGTCGGTTTGAACGAGATCATCTTTTGCGTAATCGTTTCCGAGGCGGACGACTGGCGCGCAACCTCGATCTTGGCGGGGTTTGACAAGAAGGTGTTGGTGATCCGCTCGATCTCGGGCGCCATGGTGGCGCTGAAGAACAAGGTCTGCCGGGTAAAGGGCACAAGGCCGAAAATGCGTTCGATATCAGGGATGAATCCCATATCCAGCATCCGGTCCGCTTCATCAACCACCATGATCTGCACGCCGGTCAACAGCAGTTTGCCACGCTCGAAATGGTCCAGCAGACGGCCGGGCGTGGCGATCAACACATCGACACCCCGGTCGATCAGCTGGTCTTGTTCCTTGAACGACACGCCGCCGATCAGCAGCGCCTTGGTCAGTTTCACGTGCTTTGCGTAGGTATCGAAGTTCTCGGCGACCTGTGCCGCCAACTCTCGGGTGGGGCACAGAACAAGGCTGCGCGGCATGCGTGCGCGGGCCCGGCCGCGCGCCAGCATCGTGATCATCGGCAGTGTAAAGCTGGCGGTCTTGCCGGTGCCGGTCTGGGCGATGCCCAGTACATCGCGGCCTTCCAGGGCGGGGGGAATTGCCCCTTCCTGAATTGGCGTTGGGGTTTCATACCCGGCTTCTTCAACAGCTTTGAGGACCTTGGGGCTAAGGTTCAATTCGGAAAATTTTGTCATGTGCGTCCAATAGGGCCGGGGCGGGTCCCCGGCAGGGAGTGATTGGAGCGCATGATCCATAGCGCTCCGCGTGGCCATGCGCGGGCCGCATGGTTAGAGCGGCTCTTAATACATTCGGTGCCCCCGGTCAAACGACTGAATATCAATAGTCTTCGTTTGAAGATCCGTGCGTTACGCGCCGGCAACGCGGTCCAACGCCTCTGCAAACATCTCGGCGGGGACGGTGATGTCGATTGGCCCTGCATTTGTGTGCAACCGGGCCGAAAAACCGGATCGGGCGGCATCTTGCACCTGTGCTCGGCTCAGCCTGATCATCCCCACAGGTCCGTTGCGGCAGGTGGCGCGGGTGCAGCCATCGTTTCGGGGCAGGCGCCGAAACGGTAATGCGCCGCCGTCGGCATAGGCCCCTGTCATGCGAAGGAAATGCACCCCGTCCCACTGATGGCTGAGAACCAGCGCCCGGGTGGTCGCCGCGCCGTCATTTGCGATGATCACATGGCCAAGGATCACATGATGCGGGTGATCCGAGATGACCTGCTGGGCGGAATAGACGCCCGATAGGCCGCTGTCCGGGACACCGGCAAGCGAACCGCCCGGCTGACCGGGTGCACAGGCCGCGAGCACGGCAAACAGCAAGGGCAGGTATAAACGCAACATGCACCCGACGATGCCCGCAACAAGGTTAAGCGCTTGTTAACGCCGTCGGGTGCAGAGCGGGCCGGTATCCTGCCGCCAAGACCGCCCGCATGGCGGGGACGGTCAGAACGGTCGCCGACGCCGCAGCGGGCAAGGCAATCGGCGTGCCGTAGCCATCGGGCGCATATGGATGCAGTTGCGCTTCATGGATCAAGGCGGGCCGATCTTGCCAGACCACAAATGTGCCGTCGGGCAACCCGCCCAGCGAATCACTGCTGCGCGGGGCCAGCCGCTGCTCGTGTAGCACCCGATCCATCGCCACAGCCTTGGGAACGGTCCCGGTCACTTTGGCCCATGCGTCCCGGAAATCGGTGTAATCGGCACGGCGGCAATACCCGCACGGGCGATGCCCCGCCGCCATCGCAACGGCTTCATCAAGGAAAAACAGCTCGGTCCAATTGCGACCGGACATGACCTGACGTTTGCGCCCCTGCCATTCCAGCACGCAGCAGATCCACGCCTTGTGCGTCCACCTGCGCTGCGTCAGGCGACCCTGCGCATCGTGCAAGATACCTCGGTTGCCGGTAAAGGTGCCGCGCGCGCGCATGGCCACGATCTCGCCGCTGGGCAGAACCCGGTTTTGGCGGGGTGGTGTCAGACCATCAGTTCCTTAGTCGCGGACAAGGTAATATCGGGGTAATCGCGTGCCACGCGATCGATGTCCCATTGCAGCCGGGTCAGGTAGACCGGATCGCCGTCATTGTCCGTTGCAATATGCTGCTTGTTGGCGTTGGCGAAGGCGTCGACCTTCTCCTTGGTCCCGTGGACCCAGCGGGCCGAGGTGAATTGCGATGCCTCGAACCGGACGGGCAGGCCGTATTCCAGCTCGATCCGGCTGGCCAGCACCTCGAACTGCAGGGCACCCACGACGCCGACGATGAAACCTGATCCAAAGGTCGGCTTGAACACTTTGGCGGCACCTTCTTCAGCAAACTGCATCAAGGCCTTGTCCAGATGTTTGGCCTTCATCGGGTCGCCTGCGCGGCAGGTCTGCAGCAGTTCGGGTGCGAAGCTGGGGATACCGGTAAAGCGCAGGATCTCGCCTTCGGTCAGCGCGTCACCGATGCGCAACTGCCCGTGGTTGGGGATGCCGATGATATCCCCAGCCCAGGCTTCTTCGGCCAGTTCACGATCCGAGGCGAGAAACATCACCGGCGAGGAAATCGCCATCGGTTTCTTCGACCGCACATGCAGCAGCTTCATCCCCCGGTGAAAATGCCCTGACACCAGCCGCACGAACGCCACGCGGTCGCGGTGCTTGGGGTCCATGTTCGCCTGCACCTTGAACACGAAACCAGCCACGGCCGTTTCCTCGGGGGCGACCTCGCGCGGTTCAGCATGCTGGATCTGCGGCTCCGGGCCATAGCTCGCGATGCCGTCCATCAACTCTTTGACGCCGAACGAATTGATCGCCGAGCCGAACCAGATCGGCGTCAGCGACCCCTCAAGAAACGCCTTGCGGTCCAGCGGTGGCAACAGGGCGCGGGCCATCTCGACCTCTTCGCGCAGCTTTGCAAGCATATCGGCGGGAATGTGATCTTGCAGCCTGGGGTCGTCCAACCCCTCCATCTTGACGCTTTCCGCCACCTTGTTGCGGTCGGCCCGGTCCATCAGTTCCAGCCGGTCGCGCAGCAGATCGTAGCAACCCAGAAAGTCGCGACCGACGCCAATCGGCCAACTGGCTGGCGTGACGTCGATTGCCAGATTTTCCTGAATTTCGTCGATGATCTCGAATGTGTCGCGACTTTCGCGGTCCATCTTGTTGCAGAACGTCAGGATCGGCAGGTCGCGCATCCGGCAAACCTCGAACAGCTTGCGGGTTTGGCTTTCCACGCCCTTGGCGCCGTCGATCACCATGATGGCGGCATCCACGGCGGTCAGCGTGCGATAGGTGTCTTCCGAGAAATCGCTGTGGCCGGGCGTATCGACGAGATTGAATCGATACTTGCCAAAATCGAACGACATGGCCGAGGCAGACACCGAAATGCCCCGATCTTTTTCCATCTGCATGAAGTCCGAGCGCGTGCGTCGCGCCTCGCCCTTGGCGCGCACCTGACCCGCCATCTGAATCGCTCCGCCAAACAGCAGGAACTTTTCAGTCAGGGTCGTCTTGCCAGCATCAGGGTGACTGATGATGGCAAATGTCCGGCGCCGGGCGATTTCCGGCGGCAGGGCGGGGCGGTTCGTGGATGGGGCGTTCAACGTGTCGGGCATGGCCGCGATATAGGCCAGCGCGCGGTGGGGCGCAATTGCGCCCGCGCGTGCAAGTCATCATTGCGCCATCAACGCAGACGCCAATGGCGGAGGATGCAAAAACCGGTGCAAGGTGGCCGACGGAACAAGGTGACGGGTCTGGCCGGTCGCCGTAGTGGCGTCAGCGCGTCGGACCACGCCCCTTGCTGGCTTGCTGCAACCGTTCTGCCGCGTCGGGCGGCAGGTCGCCGGTGTTCAGTTCGATTGCGGCGGCATCGCGGCCTTCGCCTGCGTCCAGGGCCAGATCGTTGGGCAACAACACACGTGTCTGCCCGGTGACCAGCAAGCTTTCCACGGCGATCCCTTCGGCATAGATGATCTCGTGGGCGTCGAACACGATCTGGTAGGTGTCGATATGGCCGCCTTCTTCGCGCAGGATCGTGGTGCCGTTGACCAACGCGTCCACCTTGACCATCACCTCGGATCGCCCTGCACCAACTTCATCGCTGCGTTGCCAGATAAACAGGCGGTGCTGTGGCGTAAGCCGCAGATCACGGGCGCAATTCAGGGTGCCTTCGGTAATCCGAACGGGGGCGGCGCTGCCCACCGCGCGCCGGGTCTGGTGTTCCAGCCAACGGATGTTCCGCGCCCCGTGATCGCGGGTCAGGATATTGTCGCCGACGCTCAGATCCTCGACCGCGCGCTGGCTGCCGTCGGACATCGTCAGATGCGTCCCCGCCAGAAAACTGACGCTGACAACATCGGCAAAGCGTCGCGGCGCGCTTTCGGTTTCGGAATTGACCAGAATGTAATCCACCCCCGGAACCAACGGGGCAAGCGGCAGAATATGCCGCACCGGACGGGCCTCGGACCAGATCGTGACCAGCAGTAGTTCGATCAGTTCGCTTTTTTCACCCATTAGTGTGTGACAGGTTTCAATGGTAATCGCGTCGCCCGGATGCCCGACAGTCGAATTGTCCGCCACCTCCTGCGTGCCATCTTGCCGGTCGCATATGGCAAGTGTCTGCACCATGGCGGCCCGTGCAAGCCGATAGTAATCGCCTGCCGCCACATCCGTATGTCTGCCGATGGCATCGCCCTCATGCGCGCCGGTGGTGACCGTCAGTTGGCTGGCTGCAAACGTGTCGAAGGTAAACAGGGCGGGGCGGGGCGGCATCGGGCTCTCCTTGGACACCTTCGGTATGACTCCGGGGGCGGTTGGTCAAGTCTGGCCCATGACTTGCTCGGGTGCTAAGCAACCGGAACTTGTGGAAATGCGAAAGGGATAGCTATGGATCTGGGGATTACGGGCAAGCGGGCATTGATTTGCGGCTCCAGCAAGGGTTTGGGGCGTGGCTGCGCCGAGGCATTGGCCGCAGCGGGCGTCGATCTGGTGCTGAACGCACGTGGCGCCGATGCGCTTGAGGCGACCGCCGATGCGATCCGGGTCGCCAATCAGGTAAGTGTCACGACTGTCGCCGCCGATATCACCACGGACGAGGGCCGCGCCAAGGTGCTTGAGGCCGCTGGCGCCGTCGATATCCTGGTGACCAACGCAGGTGGCCCCCCCCCCGGTATGTGGTCTGACTGGACGCGCGATGACTTTATTGCCGCGCTCGATGCCAACATGCTGACCCCCATCGCCCTGATGACCGCGCTGATGCCGGGCATGGCGGAAAAGGGATGGGGCCGGGTGGTCAACATTACCTCGCAGTCGGTCAAGGCGCCGCTGCCCACGCTGGGTCTGTCGAATACGGCGCGTACGGGTTTGACCGGCTATGTCGCCGGGACATCCCGTCAGGTGGCGCAAAACGGCATTACCATCAACAACCTGCTGCCCGGCATTCATGCAACGGACCGCGCCGAAGCGCTGGACGGCGGCGTGGTCAAGGCGCAGGGCATCACGCTGGAGGAGGCACGGAGCCGCCGGATCGCAACGATCCCCGCCCGCCGCTATGGCACGGCTGCGGAGTTCGGCCAGATGTGTGCGTTCCTGTGTTCGCAGCACGCGGGGTTCATCGTGGGGCAGAACATCTTGCTGGATGGCGGCGGCACCAATTTCACGATCTGACAACCGTGCATCGGCGGTGATGATGTGCGCGTCATCACCGCCGGGCCGACCATGACATGGACCTTACGGCCCCGGCGTGGCGTGTGGGCGTCGCAAAGGTCTGCGCGGTTTCAGGGGGCATCCTTTGGCCGACATGGCGGCAGCCCTGGCCGATTGGCATCCGGTGCCAAGTGACGCGCACCGGGTATCGCGCTTGAAACAAGGCAAAGGCGCTGTTACCTCCCAAACCCGATGAAATTGATCGGGTTTGCCCGCCATGCCAACCACTCCCCGGCTCGACGTCGACCATGTGACCTGCCAGTTCGGCAGCCAAACGGTCGTCCGCGATGTATCGCTGCGCGTTGCCCCGGGCGAGGTGATGTGCCTTCTGGGTCCGTCGGGCTGCGGAAAATCCACCACGCTGCGCCTGATCGCGGGCATTGAACGGCAATCCTCCGGCACGATCCGCGTTGACGGCGCGGTCGTCTCGGACAGCGCGCTCCACCTGCCGCCGGAACATCGGGGCATCGGACTGATCTTTCAGGATTTCGCGCTTTTCCCGCACCTGACCGTTGGTCAGAACATCGCCTTCGGCCTCAAGGGGCCCAAGGCCGAAGTCGCGGCCCGCGTGGCGGAATTGCTTGAGAGGGTTGATCTTGTGGGCTTTGCCGACAAGGCGCCGCATATGCTGTCGGGCGGCGAACAACAGCGGGTCGCGCTGGCGCGGGCGCTGGCGCCGCGCCCACGTATCATGCTGATGGACGAGCCGTTCTCGGGCCTTGATAACCGCCTGCGCGACGGCATCAGGGACGAGACGCTGCAACTGCTGAAAGAGGAAGGCACCGCAGTCGTTCTGGTGACCCACGAGCCGGAGGAGGCCATGCGCATGGCCGATCAGATCGCCCTGATGCGCGACGGCAAGATCGTGCAACAAGGCGCCCCCTATAATATCTACAACGCCCCATGCGACAAGGCCGCCGCTGCTTTCTTCAGTGATATCAACGTAATCCGGGGCACTGTGCGCGGCGCTCTTACCGATACGGCATTCGGGCAGTTCCTCGCTCCCGGTGTGCCGGACGGAACGGATGTGGAAATCGTGTTCCGCCCGCAGCACGTCAAGATCGATTTCGATCGCGGCGGGCGCGGCCCGAACCCCACACCGGTTGACGGTGTGCCTGCCCGAGGGTTGGTGGAACGCGCGCGGTTCATGGGGCACGAAAGCCTTGTGGAGTTCCGGATGGATTTCAACAGCGAGCTTCTGAAGGCTACCGTTCCGGCGGTGTTCTTGCCCAAGCCCGGCACGCCGCTGTGGCTGACCGTGCGGCGCGACCGCTGTTTCGTGTTCGTCAACAAGCGCTGATCGGGCGGATTTTGGCTTGCGGTGCCGAAGGTTTGTAAGAAAAACAGACCTCGAACAGGTTTTAGCCCTTTGATCCGGTCCGCGCAGGTCATACCTATAGGGGTAGAGCTACAGACAGCATCGCGGTCGGGCGCGCCCGCGCCACCGCAAAGGGAGATTATCATGCTCAACAATATCGGACCCGCCGGTCTTCTGCTGATCGCCGTTGTTGTCCTCGTCCTTTTCGGGCGCGGCAAGATCGCCAACCTGATGGGTGAAGTCGGCAAAGGCATCACCGCATTCAAGCGCGGCGTGCGCGACAGCACTGAAGAAATTGAATCGGCCCAAGCCGCCGATGACGGCAAAGCTGCCCGCGACGTCACCCCCGAGCGCGAGCGCGACAACGCGTAAGCGACCCGGCCTATCTTGACCCACACGTGCAATTGGGGCGTCGGCCATGCCTGATATCGGGTTTATGGAACTATTTGTCATTGGGATCGTGGCGTTGATCGTCGTGGGCCCAAAAGACCTGCCCATCATGTTCCGCAAAGCGGGGCAATTCATGGGGAATGTTCGGGGCATGGCGCGGCAGTTCACCCGCGCCATGGAAGACGCAGCCAGCGAAGCGGGCGTCAAGGACATCAGCCGCGACCTGCGCAACCTGACGAATCCCAAGAAGATGGGGATGGATGCCATCAACAAGGCATTTGACGATATCGATCCGACCAAGTTTCCCGAAGGCTCAGAAACTCGTCGTCTGGCCGAAGAAAAGGCCGCAGCCCAGAAAGTCGCCCGTGAAACCGCCGCGGCGAATCGCGCCGCCGAGTTGGAGCGGATCAGGTCTGCGAAAATTGCGTCCGCCAATCCGCCGGTCGCCGAAGCTGCCGCTGTCACACCGGCCGTGGCTGAACCCGTCGCCTCTGCCGAACCGCCCGCATCGCCCGCCGCAGTGGCGCCATCAGATGCCGATACAGGCGCCGAACGCACATGAGCGACGAACATATCGAAGACAGCGCCGCGCCGCTGATCGAACATCTTGCCGAGTTGCGCACACGCCTGATCAGGTCGGTGCTGGCCTTCGTGGTGGCGATGGTCGCCTGTTTCACCGTTGCCTCGCCGGTGCTCAGCTTTATCCAGCAACCGCTGTTGAATGTCCTGATCGCACGCGGGCAGAGCCCCGAGTTGATCTTTACCGCCCCGCAGGAACAGTTCTTTGTCTTGGTGCGCATTTCCGTGATGGGTGGCTTTGCCCTCTCTTTTCCGGTGATTGCGCATCAGTTGTGGCGCTTCGTGGCGCCGGGTTTGTACAAATCCGAGCAGACGGCGTTTTTGCCATTCATCATTGCCTCGCCGGCATTGTTCCTTCTGGGGGCCAGTTTCGCGCATTTCGTGGTGACGCCGCTTGCTATGAACTTCTTCATCGGCTTCGCGGACGCCATTCCGATCCTGACATCGTACATCACCGGCGCCGAACCGCCCGCCTTGTCCGAAAGCAGTACCGAACTGCGCACGGTATTTCTGGGGTCGATCCGCGAATCCACTGATCTGGCGTTGAAATTCATCTTCGCCTTTGGCCTGTGTTTCCAGTTGCCGGTCCTGTTGACCCTGATGGGCAAGGCTGGGTTGATCAGTTCCGAGGGTCTGATCAACGTGCGCAAGTGGGCGGTCGTGGGCATCTTGGTGCTGGCCGCACTTGTCACACCGCCCGATGTCGTTACGCAGTTGATCCTTTTCGTGGTGGTCTACGGGCTTTACGAGATTTCCATCCAACTGGTCCGCTGGGTCGAATACAGCCGCGACGCGCGCCTTCGCGCCGAAGGCCTGCTGGATGACGAGGATGAAGAAGACGCGAAATGATGAGTGATGACGCCTTGACCCGGATCGCGGCTGCGCTGGAACGGCTTAGCCCGCCGCCCGCGACGGCGCCCGATTGGGTCGGTGCACATGCATTCGTGTGGCATGCCACCCCCGACAGGCTGGATGCCGTCCCACACGTCAACCGCGTTGATCTGAGCCTTCTGGTGGGCATTGATCGGGCACGCGATACGTTGATGGAGAATACCACCCAATTCGCCCGTGGCCTGCCCGCCAACAACGCGTTGCTGTGGGGCTCTCGCGGGATGGGCAAATCAAGCCTCGTCAAGGCGATCCACGCCGCCGTGCTGGCGCAGGGACTGCCTTGCAAGCTGGTCGAGGTGCAGCGCGAAGACTTGCCATCCATCGGGCGGTTGCTGACCCTGCTGCGCGCCACCCGCGAGCGTATTGTCCTTTTTTGTGACGACCTGTCGTTTTCCCATGACGACACCCATTACAAATCGCTCAAGGCGGTGCTGGATGGCGGGGTGGAGGGGCGACCCGACAACGTGATCTTGTACGCCACATCGAATCGCCGCCACCTGATGCCCCGCGACATGATCGAGAATGAACGCTCATCGGCGATCAACCCCTCGGAGGCCGTGGAGGAAAAGGTCAGCCTCAGCGACCGGTTCGGTCTGTGGCTTGGTTTTCATCCCTGCAATCAGGACGATTATCTGGCAATGATCAGGGGCTATTGCGACGCCCATGGCGTGGAGATCGACGATGCCGCTTTGCGTGCCGAGGCGATCGAATGGCAGGCGACACGCGGAGCACGATCGGGCCGCGTTGCATGGCAGTATTTCACGGATCTGGCCGGGCGCCGGGGCGTGAGGGTCTGAAGGGGGCCAGCCCCCGTCAGCAAAGCTGACCCCCCGGAGTTTCTTTGCCATGATGAAGTCAGGGCCGCGTTCAGCCTTGCGACTGCAGCAGCCGGGCGATCAGGGCATCGGCATCTTCGGCTGTGCCGCGTTCGGTTGTCGCAGGTGCTGCCCGGGGACGTGCCGGACGTGGCGTGACGGGTGGCGCGTTTTGCAGGCGTTCCGCCGCCGCCTCCATCACGCGCAGCGCGCGGCGATCCATCAATTTGTGCCAGACCGGCGGCACGGTCGCCAACATCGCCATGATCGGCACAGCATAAGGCAGGGTGGGTGCGGGCGCGCCGGTATCAAGCTGGTCATAGGGCCGGTCCGGGTGCAGGTGATGCTCCGAATGGCTGGGCGCGTTCAGCATCAGGAAGCTGGAAAACCCCTTGGGCGCATTCCAGCTGTGGTGCGCTGCGACGGGTTCATACCGACCGCCGGGCAGTTCCAGCCGCTGCAATCCGTAATGCTGAATATAGTCGCTGAGCAGGATCTGCAGATGCGTCAGCGCGGCCAGCGCGATCAGGCCGACAATGCCCACGAGTCCGGCAATCTCGCCCGCGATGATCAGGGTCACGACAGCGCCCCCAACCCAGATGTAATAGGGGTTCTTGTAGCTATACGCCCCGTCGCTCCGGCGATCCAGTTTCTCGACCTCCTGCGCCAGCCCGGCCATGAAGGATCCGTGATGGGCACGCGGCACATAAGCCCAGAAGCTTTCGCCGGGCAGGGGTGTGTTGGGGTCGTCGGGCGTGCCGACATGGCGGTGGTGCACCAAGCGATGCGCCGAAACGTGATGCCCCATGCCAATGCTGGTATAGACCGCAGCACCCAGACCCCGCAGCCACAGCGCGCGGCGGTGGATCAGTTCATGCGCATTGGGGTGGCTAACCTGTCCGAAGAAGCTGGCAGTCGCAACGAACAGCGCCAGTTTCTGGCCCCCGCCCTGTTCGAAGGCCGCCAGTGATGCAAGCACGACGGGTAGCAGCGTCAGATGACCGATGGCCAGCACCGCCGACAACCTGTCGGACCAAGGCGCGTGCGCCCCGGCGTCCTGCGGCGGCGGGGCCAGAAGCTTGTCCATCACTGCGGCAATGACCGTCAGCCACAGCAGTGCCATGACGGCAAATGGCCCCCCCAGCACCGCGCCCAGCAGCAACAGCGCCAGAGGCACCCCGGTGATGACAGCATAACGGGCGATAATGGGCATTGATCATCCTGCGCGCAGACGGGTCGGCAACGACAAAGCTTAGCATGATCGGGCATTGGGGCAAAACAATGGCTGACGTCATGGCCTTCCCAAGCCGCGCGGCCCGTATTAGGTGGGGAAGGTGCGCGAAAAAGGGGCCAGTCAGCCATGTCGTTCTTCAAGAAGCTGAAAGACCGGATGTTCAACTCGTCGTCGAAGCTCGACGCGGGCTTGGAGGCGATCATCGAGGAGGGCGCGGACAGCGCCGCCGAAACCCCGGTTGCGCAGGCCCCGGAAACGCCAGCGGCGCCCGCGACAGAGCCAACAGCGCCCGCGCCAGCAGCGCCGCCGGCCGCCCGCGCGTACACGCCGCCCACCGCGACACCACCCACCGGCCCCGAAAAGCCAGCCAAGCCCGGTATTCTCGACCGGATCATCGGTCGCACGGCCGAACCGCGCCGCGCGCTGGATGATGCCATGCTGGAAAGCCTGGAAGAGCTGCTGATCTCCGCCGACATGGGGGTCGAGACAGCGCTGCGCGTCACCGCGAACATGGCCGAAGGCCGTTATGGAAAATCCATGTCCGCGTCCGAGATCAAATCCCTTCTGGCCGCCGAGATCACGCGCGTGATGGAACCCGTGGCGCGTCCGATGCCGCTCTACCCCAAGAAGCCGCAAGTGGTGCTGGTGGTGGGCGTGAACGGGTCGGGCAAGACGACGACCATCGGCAAGCTGGCCAGTCAGTTCAAGGCAGCGGGCAAGTCGGTGATCATCGCGGCAGGAGACACGTTCCGTGCTGCCGCAGTGGAACAACTGCAGGTCTGGGGCGACCGCGCCGGAGTGCCCGTGCTGACCGCGCCGGAAGGGTCCGACCCCGCCAGCCTTGCCTTCGACGCCATGACCAAGGCCGAAGCCGAAGGCACGGACCTTTTGTTGATCGATACCGCTGGCCGGTTGCAGAACCGTGCCGACCTGATGGAGGAACTGGCCAAGATCGTTCGGGTGATCCGCAAGAAGGACCCCGATGCGCCGCATAATACGTTGCTGGTGCTGGACGCCACCACCGGACAGAATGCGCTGAGCCAGGTGGAGACATTCCAGAAGCTCGCCGATGTCACGGGTCTGGTGATGACCAAGCTGGACGGGACCGCCAAGGGCGGTGTGCTGGTGGCACTGGCGGACAAGTTCGGCCTGCCGATCCATGCGATCGGGGTTGGTGAACAGATCGATGATCTGGCCCCATTCGACCCTGCCGAATTTGCCGAGGCCCTGACTGGCGCACAGTTGTGATCAAGGCCACCCGCAGGCCTGATCGTGGCACCGAAACATGGTCTCAGGCGCGATTTCCGGCGGCCCTCGATCGCCTCACGCTGACGGCGATCTATCGTGTCGCACCTCGCAACCGTTCCGCTGTCCGCGCTCCCTTGTGGTCAGATGTAGCCGACGCGCTTTGCCAGTTCGCGGGGTTTCCCACGATGGCGACGGCCGGAGGTTTCAGGGCATATATAATCTGGCAGGTCTGATTTGGGCATCTGGATTACCTCCATCGAAGGAACGCCAGCGGGGGCGACGCTTGCCCTGATCCTCGCGTTATCGGCCGCTGTCCTGCACGCTATCTTTGGCGCATTGCAAAAGGGTCGGCATGATCCGCTGTTGTCGCGGGGGGCGATCGACGCAAGCTATGGGCTGATGGCCGCCCCCATTGCGCTTTTCGTGGTGCCATGGCCGGAACCTCACATGTGGCCGATCTTTGCCGGGGCCTTTGTCATCCACGCGTTTTACAAATGGGCCACCCTCGCCAGCTATCGGCGCGGGGCCTACACGGTCGTCTATCCCGTGATGCGCGGCACCGGGCCGCTCTTTGCGATCTTCGGGGCGGGGCTGGTGTTTGGCGAAACATTCACCCTGATCCAATGGCTGGGGGTGGCTGTCTTGCTTGCGGGGCTCTATGGGCTTGCCGCCTACAACATGGCAACGATCACGGTGGATCGTGAAAAAATGGTGCCAGCCCTGTGGTTCGCGGTTCTGACGGGCCTCTTTGTCGCCGCCTATACGACCTATGACGCCTACGGCATCCGCGCCACGGCCGACCCGTTCACCTTTCTGGCGTGGTTCTTTTTCATTGACGGGCTGCTGTTTCCCGTTCTGGCCACGCGGTTCTACCTGCGGCTCGCCGACCCGCCTACGCTGGCCCCCTTGGCGTTGCGCGGCATCATCGGGGGGCTTGTCGCCTTTGCCAGCTTTGGCTCCATCATGTTGGCAACCCGGCTTGATAATGTGGGCGAGGCTGCCGTCTTGCGCGAAACATCCACCGTCTTTGCGGCCCTGATCGGCTGGCTGATCCTTGGAGAACGCGTCGGTCCCCGCCGTTTGGCCCTTATGGGGTTGATCGCAGCTGGCGCGGTGATAGTTGAAGCGGGTGGCTGAAAGGAAACCCATGACACCGCGCACCATCCACCCTTTGCTGAAATCCGCGTTGGAACTGGGGCCGCCGATCCTGTTCTTCATCGCGTATCTGCGATTGCAGGACACGACATTCACCGTCGCTGGCCGCGACTATGACGGCTTCATCATCGCCACCGCCGCGTTCGTCCCGTTGCTTCTCGCCTCAATCGGCGTTCTGTGGTGGCTCACGGGAAGAATATCACGCATTCAGGTGTTTACCGCCGTTCTCGTGGTCGTCTTCGGCGGGCTGACCGTCTGGTTCAACGACAGCCGGTTCTTCATGATGAAGACCACGCTTGTTTACGGCCTCTTTGCGTTGCTCCTTGGCATCGGGCTGTGGCGTGGCCAGTCATGGCTGCAGTTCGTAATGGGAGAGTTGTTGCCCATGAAGGACGAAGGCTGGATGATCCTGACCAAACGGCTTGCAAGCGCTTTTGTCTTGATGGCCATTGCGAACGAAATTGTCTGGCGCACCCAGACCGAGGCCTTCTGGGTCACATTCGAGACATTCGGCCTGCCCGCATTTCTGTTCCTGATCTTCATGGCGCAGGCGAAACTGATCGAGCGGTTCAGCCTTATTGAGGACGACGAGGCCTAGGCGCCTTCACCTGTCGCTTTGGCGGCCGTTTCTTCAGCGGTTTGGCCACGGCATGGCCCTCCACCGCCGCCTCCAGACCCAACTGATCGCGCAGGACCTTCGGCTTGACCTCTTCGACGTCGCCCGCCTTCAACTCGTTCAATCGGAACGGGCCATAGCTGATGCGGATCAACCGGTTCACGTCCAGCCCGACCTCCATCATGGCCCGGCGGATCTCCCGGTTCTTGCCCTCGCGGATGCCGATGGTCAGCCAGGCGTTCGCACCTTGTTGGCGGTCAAGAACCACTTCCATGGGCTGAAACCGCTCGCCCTCGATCGTCACGCCCTTGCGCAACGGGGCCAGCATTTCCTCCGTCGGCGCGCCCTTGACGCGGACCCGGTACTTGCGCAGCCACCCCGTCGACGGCAGTTCCAGCTTGCGCTTGACCTCGCCATCGTTGGTCAGCAGCAGCAGCCCTTCGGAATTGATGTCCAAGCGGCCCACACTCATCACGCGCGGCAGGTCGGCGGGCAGTTTGTCGAAGACCGTCTCGCGGCCCTTTTCATCCCGCGCCGTCGTCACCAACCCCAACGGCTTGTGATACAGCCACAGCCGGGGTCGCTCGGGCGCACCCACAGGGACGCCGTCGACGGTGATCTTATCCGCTTCGGTCACGTTCAAGGCGGGGCTGTCGATCAGCTTGCCGTTGACGGCCACGCGGCCCGCCGCAATCATGCGCTCCGCCTCACGGCGACTGGCAATGCCCGCGCGGCTCAGGCGTTTGGCGATGCGCTCGCCCTGTGGAGATGTATCGGTCATGTCGAAGCCCTACCGGTTTGACAGCAGGCTGGAAAGCGGCAACAGGGGGGATATGACGCGATTTCGCACATTCATGGATGTGGCGCTGCTGGAAGCGGAGAGCGCAGCCGCGCGTGGCGAGGTGCCCGTGGGCGCCGTCGTGGTATGCGGAGACCGGATCATCGCCCAAGCGGGCAACCGCATGCGTGAACTGACCGACCCCACTGCACATGCTGAAATGCTTGCCATTCGTGCCGCGTGCGCAGCCATCGGTACGGACCGTCTGACCGGGTGCGATCTCTGGGTCACGTTGGAACCCTGCCCGGCTTGCGCCGGGGCAATCGCCGCCGCGCGGCTTTCGCGCCTCTACTATGGCGCCGCCGATCCAAAGTCCGGCGGCATCGCTCAGGGTCCGCGTGTCTTCGACCACCCGCAGGCCCATTGGAAGCCCGAAGTCTATGGTGGCATTGCGGAAGCCGAGGCGGCGGCACTTCTTCGCGACTTCTTCGCACAGCGGCGCTAATCGCGCGCATCCGTGCCTGCGGCTGGCCGATTGGGGCGCTGCCCCAAACCCCGACATATTTTCAAAGCAAAGAGGGCCCTTCACGTTTCCTTAACCTTGCGCGGCCAGCTTGTGCCTGCGGTACAGGCAGACATGCCGATGACCGCAAGCGAAGATGGGACGCCTTTCCCCGCGAAGCCTGGTGACAGGATAGGGGGAAAGGCGCACCGCCCGCATCTTTGCTTTTCAAATATGTCCGCCGGATGCATCTGAAGGCTCATCAGGCACCAACCTTCGCAGTCGGCGTATCGGGTTGCGGCAAGACCGCAGAAAACTGTTGGTTTTCTGCCATCGCCCGCAAAGGCAAACAGTCTTTAAAATGCGCGGAGGGCCTGTAAGCCGGATTTTGTCCAAGGGGTTTCCCCCTCTGGATGACCATTCCTCTTGGCACATGGTTGCCCATGTGCTCTAGCTGCCAACCCGGATCTCTCGGGCTGAAGCGGCCCTGGGGTTGCCCCCGCAAGATCCCTATTTGGCATTGCTCCCGGTGGGGCTTGCCATGCGGGCGCTGTTGCCAGCCCCCCGGTGGGCTCTTACCCCACCGTTTCACCCTTGCTCCGTTTTGCCAAAAGGCGAACCTCCGGCTGCCGCGAAGCGGTTTGTTTTCTGTGGCGCTTTCCGTCGGATTGCTCCGCCCGGGCGTTACCCGGCACCGCTGCTTCAGGGAGTCCGGACTTTCCTCGGAGGCGCGAACCCCCGCGGCCATCCAGCCCTCCACGCGATAGTGCATCTAAGCGTCCGATCGCCCCCGGTCAACGCCGTATCGCGCGGCAAGATCCGCCATGATCGCACAGTCGGTGCCATCCAGCGGTCCGCGGGCCCACGGCCGAAACCGCAGGCGGACCGTTTGCAGCAGAAGATCGGGCGCCATCTTCGGGTAACCGAAGGCCCGTGCATCGATCACAAATCGATCCCGGTCGACGTCGTTGCCGCAGGCATCCGACCAAACGGCCAGCCCCTCCAGCGAAAGCCTGCGCCAGTCAAAGCGGGGGCCGGGGTCTTTCTTGCGGCCCGGCGCCATATCGGAATGGGCAATCACCCCATCGGGCTGCACGGGCCACCGATGGAAGATGCCGCGCAGCACTTCGTCCAGCGCATCCATCTGCGCGGCGGCAAAGGGCGTGCCCCCGGTATTGGATAGTTCGATCCCGATGGACCGGGAATTGACGTCACCCGCACCGCGCCATTCGCCGGCGCCCGCATGCCAGGCGCGCATCGGTTCATCCACCAGCGCCAAGACCGCACCCTTGGCCGAGATCAGATAGTGGGCGGATACCTCTCGGGCCGGATCACACAAGGCGCGCGCCGCGGCATCGCAGCTTTCCATGGCGGTATAATGGATCACGACCAGGTCCGGGGTCAGACCACCGCGCCGTTCCCCGAAATTGGGCGAGCGCATCAGTTCGCTGCGGCCTGCGCGGCCAGACGGTAGACGACCGGGTTCCAATCGCAGGCAAAGCCGTCGCCGTCCGGGTCCAATCCGTGGCGATCCCGTTCCGGGCCGCCTTCTGCCAGAAATGTCTCTTGCGCCAGATCGTCGGACCGGAAGGCGATGCAGTTGCGGTCGTATTGCCCCTGCCGGAATGGCATTCGGGTATAGATCCGTTCGCCGACCGAGTTGGTCGTGCGCAATGCGAAATCCACGATGTTCGGACCCGTTGCCCCGTTGCGCGCGGGAATCGCCGTAGGCTGCACGATCACCAGTTGTTCTTGCATCCGTTCGCGGCGCTCGGCGTCTGATGCAATGGTTTCGCGGGCCGATACGGCGCTAAAATCCTGTTCGTCCGAGATGCCGGGGTTGCTGGCCGATGCCAGCGCCACGTTGGTTGGGGCGGGCGGGGGTGCTGTGGGTTGCGCGCTGGCCTCCACGATCACCGGTGACGCTTGTGTCGCCTCGGCGGCGGCAATTGCCGCGGCGGCCCGGCTTGTGATGGTATCGACTTGCGCAGGGCCTGTTACCGCGACACCTGCAGGGGCTGGCGCAGCCATGGCAGGCGGTGCGGGTGGCCGGACCACGACGGGGCCGGACAGCAGCTGCGCGCGCCGCGCCTCGTAGTGGGTATAATCCTGAAAACCGACGCCTGCGGCGACGTCATTGGGTGTGCTGCCGACACACCCGCCAAGTGCCAAAAGACACACCGCTGCCACGGCCGTTCTGATCATCGCTCTGCCTCAAAGTCTTTTGCTTTGAGGTCTGTTTACCACCATTTCGCCGGTTTCGCTACAAATCCCGCAGCATTTTCCAGCGCATAGGCCGTGTTCAGCAATTCGCCTTCTTCCCACGGCCGCCCGATCAATTGCAGGCCAAGCGGCAATCCCTGTGCATCCTGACCCGTCGGCACCGCGACGCCGGGCAATCCGGCAAGGTTCACGGTCACGGTGAAAACGTCGTTCAGATACATCTCGACCGGGTCCGCCACCTCTTTGCCCAACGCGAACGCGGCGGATGGGGTGGCGGGGGTCAGGATCGCGTCGATGCCCGCATCGAACACATCTTCAAAGTCGCGTTTGATCAGGGCGCGGACCTTGCGCGCGCGGTTGTAATAGGCGTCGTAAAATCCGGCCGACAGCACGTAGGTGCCGATCATCACGCGGCGTTGCACCTCGGGGCCAAAGCCTTCGGCGCGGGTTTTCTCATACATTTCGGTAATGCCGTCACCGGGGGCAAGCTTGGCCCGGTGGCCAAAACGCACCCCGTCATAGCGCGCGAGGTTGCTGGATGCCTCGGCGGGGGCGATCACGTAATAGGCGGGCAGGGCATACCGGGTGTGAGGCAGGGTGATGTCCCTGATCTCGGCCCCGGCATCACGCAGCATTGCGGTGCCTTCGGTCCACAGCGCCTCAATCTCCGGCGGCATGCCGTCCATCCGGTATTCCTTGGGAATGCCGATGACCTTGCCGCGAATGTCACCGGTCAGCATCGCCTCAAAATCTGGCACCGCCATGTTGGCCGAGGTCGAATCCTTGGGGTCGTGCCCCATCATCGCGCGGCCCATGATCGCGGCATCGCGGACGGTCTTGGTCATCGGGCCAGCTTGATCCAGCGACGACGCGAACGCCACGATGCCCCACCGCGAACACCGCCCATAGGTGGGTTTCAGCCCCACGATCCCGGTAAAGGCCGCAGGTTGACGGATGGACCCGCCGGTATCGGTGCCGGTCGCCGCAAGGCACAGATCGGCGGCCACGGCGGAGGCAGACCCGCCCGACGATCCGCCCGGCGTCAGCGCGGCATCGGAATTGCCCGCGCGCCATGGGTTTACCGCGTTCCCATAGACCGAGGTTTCGTTTGACGAGCCCATGGCGAATTCGTCCATGTTCAGCTTGCCCAGCATCACCGCGCCTGCATCCCGCAATTGCCCCGAGACGGTGGATTCGTATTGCGGCAGAAACCCTTCCAGAATCTTGGATGCGGCCTGCGAAGGCACACCTTCGGTGCAGAACAGGTCCTTGATGCCTACGGGAATGCCGCACATGTCCGGCGCGTCGCCCGTGGCAATCCGTGCATCGGCGGCCTTGGCGCGTTCCATCGCGATCTCGGGTGTCTTGTGCACGAACGCGCCCAGCGCATCTGCCGCGTCAATCGCGTTCAGGCACGCTTCGGTCAGCGCCACGCTGGTCACGTCGCCCTTGCGCAGCGCATCACGCGCGCCTGCGATCGTCAGTTTTGTCAGGTCGCTCATTCCACCACCTTCGGTACGGCAAAGAACCCCTCGCGGGCATCGGGGGCATTGGCCAGCACCTTGGCCTGCTGGTTGCCATCGGTCACCACATCGGCGCGGCGGGGCAGGGCCATGGGGGTCACGCTGGTCATCGGCTCCACGTTGTCCACGTCCAGCTCTCCCAGCTGTTCGATGAACCCGAGGATGGCATTGAACTCGGCGGCCAAGGCGGGCAGGGCCTCGGGTTCGACCTTGATACGGGCCAGTTTCGCCACGCGGGCGGCGGTGTCGATATCGATGGACATGGGCGCTCCATTCCGGTTGTCCGGGCGGGTTTAGCCCCGTGCGCCGCGCCCCGCAAGCATATGGGCGCGGTAAACCGTGATCATCCAGCCCAACATGGTAGCGTTCAGCAGGTGCCAGACGAAATGGGTGCCGACCGCCCACACCGGGCACAGCGCCTCATCAAGGCTGCGGGCGGTCAGTGACACGCACAACAGGCCCGCGCCAATCGCGAATCGCCGCGCCGTTTCAGGTGCCCGCCTGACCAACGCGGCGGCGTAGAGAAAGATCAGCAATGGCACCGGCCAATACACGGCCGATATCGCGAAGAACGGCATCTGAGCAAACACCCATCCGGTCACGACCGCATAGGGAACGAATGCCACCACGCCTGCGCCCGCACCCCAGAAGGGCCAGCCCGCCACATTCCTGTTCACCGCGAAGAGATAGACCAGAATGAATACCGCGATCGGGATCACATCGGCCAAGGCCGCCCACCCGGTCGCAAAGCTGTGCAAGGCCGCCGACCCCACCCCGATCAGCGCCAGGAGCGCGCACAAGACCCGCGCCAGCGGCAGTTCCTTCACCCAAGGCCACAGCAACAGCGCGGCCAGAATAAAGGCTAGGTTCGACAAGGCATTCACCGGCTCGGCCCAAAGGCCCGGCCCCAGCCGCTCACAATAGCCATCGATCTGGGCGCTCAAATCCATTGTGACAGCCGCCTTTCCTCGCTTAGGCTACTGGCAGACACCCGGAGGACAAGCGATGAAATACACATGGTTGGGCCACGCGTCCGTGAGATTGGAAATCGGTAATCAGGTGCTGCTGATCGATCCATGGCTTGCTGGAAACCCCAGCTTTCCCGCCGACCGCAAGGCCGACGCGATCCGGGGAGCGACCGCGATCTTGATCACCCATGGCCATGGCGACCATATCGGCGGGGTGCCCGAACTGGCGCGGGGGCTTGGCGTGCCGGTTTATGGCATTGCCGATCTGATGGGCCACTGGGGTGCAACGGAAAAGCTGGACGTGGTCGGCATGAACAAGGGCGGCACGGTGCGGCTCGGCGATGTGGCAGTCACGATGGTCAACGCCACCCATTCCTCCTCCTTCTCTGGCCCCGATGGTCCGGTCTATGCCGGGGCCGAGGCCGGTTACATGATCGCGGGTGAGGGGCGCTGCGTCTATGTTTCGGGCGATACAGATGTCATGGCCGACATGGCCATCCTCAACGATCTGCACGCGCCT